>Ga0114958_10001620_pt1 | contig 17484 bp, 17 predicted proteins | sample C_130208_EF_Meta_FD_89577 | JGI IMG/M metagenome (GOLD analysis project Ga0114958, IMG submission 89577) | Freshwater microbial communities from Lake Croche, Canada to study carbon cycling - C_130208_EF_MetaG | ecosystem: Environmental > Aquatic > Freshwater > Lake | place: Lake Croche, Canada...
ACATTGAGGCCATGTTTTGCCTCCTCAAGTAGCCAATCGAGCGCTTCTTTGAATGTTGTGACCGTTTGAGATTTTTCACCACGTTGCACGGTTGCGCCACTACCAAGCAATCCATTTAACATAACCGATACACGACTAATTTGACGATAGTCACCGCCGGCTAGGAAATCTGCATCTACCAAGCAGCACTGCAGGTTACCGTGTACGTATTTGTTTACCTCAAGGCGGTAGGTTCCAGCCTCTGGGTTAAATGCCACGATGACCTCTGAACCAATCGCACCCAAGATCGGGCGAAGTTTTTCAGCGGCTTCGTTCGCACTTTTTTCGTCGTTTAGATTAATTTCACCTAAGTCCTGAAGGGCGCGTAGGACGCTCTCATCGTACATGGATGAGATACGGCGGATGACTGCTTCTGTGAGCACCATTTGTTTTGCAATCGTCGCTAACGGATCATTAGCCAAGGTTTCACCGCCGGTTTTGGTAAGCAGTGAGGCGCCCTTTAGTGCAGATTGTAGTAAGTACTCATCCAACTCGTGCTGATCTTTTAAGTAGCGCTCATCCCTACCCTGCTTGACCTTGTAGAGCGGTGGCTGCGCGATGTAAATGTGACCGCGCTCAACGAGCTCAGTCATTTGACGGTAGAAGAACGTTAGTAACAGCGTTCTGATGTGTGCGCCGTCGACGTCCGCATCGGTCATGATGATGATGCGGTGATAACGAAGTTTTTCTGCGCTAAAGTCTGCCTTACCAATACTTGTACCCAGGGCTGTAATCAGTGTGGCGATCTCTTGTGAGCCCAGCAGCTTATCAAAGCGCGCCTTCTCAACGTTTAGAATCTTACCCTTGAGTGGCAAGATCGCCTGGTTCTTACGGTCACGCCCTTGTTTGGCTGAACCACCCGCTGAGTCACCCTCGACCAGGTAGATCTCACACTTGCTCGGATCGCGCTCTTGGCAGTCCGCTAGCTTGCCCGGCAGACCCATGGTATCCATGACACCCTTACGACGTGTCATTTCGCGCGCCTTACGGGCCGCATCACGTGCTCTTGCCGCATCCACGATCTTGTTGCAGATCACTTTGGCGTCGATCGGGTTTTCTAATAGAAACTCTGCGAGCTTGCTCGACACGACATCCTGCACGACCGGCTGCACTTCCCCCGATACCAATTTATCTTTGGTTTGGGATGAGAACTTCGGCTCTGGTACCTTTACTGAAAGCACGCAAGTGAGACCTTCACGCATGTCATCGCCACTGGTTTCAATTTTGGCTTTCTTCGCCAAGTCGTTTTGCTCGATGTAGTTATTGAGCGTGCGCGTCATCGCCGTACGTAACCCCGTTAAGTGGGTACCGCCATCGCGCTGAGGAATGTTGTTCGTGAAACACTGAACAGTTTCGCTGTAGGAGTCGTTCCACTGCATCGATACCTCAACAGTCATGCCATCTTTTTCAGCGACCGCATAAAATGGTTTTGGATGCAGCACGGTTTTACTGCGGTTCATGTACTCTACAAAACCACGGACGCCGCCAGAGTAGGCAAAGTTTTCACTCTTGTTATGGCGCTGATCGATCAGCTCAATCTTCACGCCGTTATTTAAGAAAGAGAGCTCACGTAAACGTTTTGCCAAAATATCAAAACTAAACTCAATCAACGCAAAGGTTTCAATGGACGGGAAGAAATGAACCTCGGTACCAGAACGATCTGTCGTACCCGTTTCTGCCAACGGCGCTTGCGGAACGCCGCGCGCGAACTCCATCTGGTAAACCTTGCCGTTCTTGTAGATCTTAAGTTTTAACCAATCAGATAGTGCATTTACCACCGATACACCCACGCCGTGCAAGCCACCGGAAACCTTGTATGAGTTCTGGTCAAACTTACCACCAGCATGTAGCTCCGTCATCACGATCTCTGCTGCAGAACGTTTTACTTCGTTCTTGTCATCTTGTTTAATATCCACAGGAATGCCGCGACCATTGTCAGTCACGCTGATAGAGTTGTCTGAGTGAATGGTGATTTTAATGTCATTACAGTGCCCCGCTAAAGCCTCATCGATCGCATTATCAACCACCTCAAACACCATATGGTGTAAGCCGCTGCCATCAGATGTGTCACCAATATACATGCCAGGGCGCTTACGAACGGCGTCCAAACCCTCAAGGATGGTAATACTGGATGAATCGTAGTCTGATTGTTTTTGGGTCATATTTTTATCTTTATTTATGTAACGTTTTAGTTTGTTTCACGTGGAACATTAAATGCGCATTGGCATGACAACGTACTTGTAATCTTCATCATTCGGGATCGTTACTAAGCAGCTGCTGTTCGCATCCGCAAATGAAAACACCACCTCCGGATTAGTAATGTTATTGAGTACATCAATTAAATAGGTCACGTTGAAGCCGATATCGAGGCTATCCCCTGTGTAATTGACTTCCAACTCCTCTTCAGCCTCCTCTTGCTCGCTGTTGGTACTGATTAAACACAAGCTGTTCATCCCCAACACCATCCGGATGCCGCGATACTTTTCGTTAGAGAGGATCGAGGCACGCTGCATGGCAAGCAGAACGGTCATCCTATCCACCGTAAACTTGTTTTGATGGCCTACTGGGATGACACGGGTGTAGTCTGGGAACTTACCATCGATGACCTTGGTAATTAATTTAATATCATTAAAACTAAAGTTTACTTGTGTCGCAGATAACTCAACGGTGACCTCATTATCGGTGTCGTCGAGTAACTTAATTAACTCAATAACAGTTTTTCTGGGGATGATGATGTTCTGCTTATCATAAAATTTTGAGAGTTCGGTGGAGGTAAAGCTTAGTCGATGACCATCCGTCCCAACGATGTTCAAGCGATTACCATTTATCTCAAACAGGAGTCCGTTCAGGTAGTAACGAATATCCTGCTGTGCCATGGCAAATTCGACCTGTTTAAACAAGCCTTTTAAAGTGTTTTGCGGAATGGTGATCGTGATTGTTTCGGTACCCACCGCCTTGGTCATGACAGGATAGTCGACCGCTGGGAGTGTCTGTAGGTTAAATTTACTCTTACCCGCTTTAACAGCCACCCGGCTGTCACTGGTTGTCATGTTAATTTCTGTGTTGTCTGGCAGTGCTCTGCAGATATCCAGTAGCTTCTTAGCTGAGATGGTAGTGGATAGTTCTGACCCTATCGGTGTGTGAATAGATAAAGATATCTGCATCTCTAAATCGGTTGCCGTTAACACCAACTGATCACTTTTAGCTTCTAGTAATAGGTTAGAAAGAATCGGCAAGGTATGTCGTCTTTCAACGATACTTGTCACTGAAGAAAGTGGTTTTAGAAGTGTTTCACGGTTTATTTTAATGTTCATGTTTTAAAAACCTAATATATAAATATATTTAATAATAATAATAATGGCTGGGAAATCTGTTGATATGTATTTTTTATTCATTAAATCATTACATTACATATCAATTAACGCATAGTAAAACGCAATAAAATCTTGTGGATAATTTGTTAACATTTTATACGTTTTACCAAAATAACGTTAGATGCAAATTTCACCCACAACTTATCTACAACATAACTGAATAATAAAAAGCGCTTATTAATCTCTGATGACCTGCACCAAAAAAGCAATGTCTCTGGCAATCATTTGGTCGTTTTGACGGAGCTGCTCCACCTCATCACACGCGTGCATCACAGTTGTGTGATGACGGCTCCCAAACGCCTCACCGATCTCAGGAAAACTATGGTTTGTGAGCTCCCGTGTCAACGCCATGGCAATTTGTCTTGGACGTGCAAAATTGCGGGTTCTTTTTTTGCTATACATTTCAGCCACTTTAATTTTGAAATAATCAGCGACAGTTTTTTGAATGTATTCAATGGTAATTTGTCTGCCGCGCACCGCGATAAGATCTTTAAGGGCTTCTTTGGCCAATTGCACATCTATCTGATTACCTGTGAACTTAGACATGGCCACAATACGATTAAGTGCACCTTCCAACTCACGAACGCTGGACCGAATTTGTTTTGCCACAAAAAAAGCAACCTCTTCACTGAGTGTAATGTTCGCTTCCTCAGCCTTTTTAAGCAGAATAGCGACGCGCATCTCAAGCTCTGGGGGTTCAACTGCGACCGTCAAGCCCCAGCTAAACCTCGTGCGTAATCGCTCATCCATATCCTCAATCTCTTTTGGATAGGTGTCGCAGGTAATGATGATCTGTTTTTTTGCCTCAATCAGTGAGTTGAACGCGTAAAAGAACTCTTCCTGTGTGCGTGTTTTCTTGGCAAAGAATTGAATATCGTCAATCAGTAACATATCAAGCGAATGATAGAGGCGCTTAAATTCGTCAAAAGACTTATGCTCATAGGCTTTAACAACGTCTGAAACATATCGCTCGGCGTGCAGGTATTTAATCTTAGCCTCTGGCCGAAGTTCTTTTAAATGATTGCCTATTGCCTGTAATAAGTGTGTTTTACCAAGCCCCACCCCACCATAAATGAAGAGCGGGTTGTAAGCGTTACCTGGATTTTCTGCGATTTGAACTGCCGCGGCACGCGCAAGCTGGTTGGCCTTACCTGTGACCAGGTTACCAAAATTAAAGGCAGGGTTTAAGCCAGAGTGCTCGGAGACTTTATATTTTTTGCTGTTGTCATCTTTTGGTGGGCTTTTATCAGCCCTTTTGGGTTCGGTAGCGGCCCCGGGCTTGGTGTGTGTTTTTTTAGGCTGGCCTGTCATCAGACTAACAACACTTTTGATGTTGTCGTCAGAGTGATTTTCTAGAAGAATAACGTTTATGGAAATGGGGTGGCTAAGGTGTTCCGCTGCAAAGTCGATAACCCTGGATAAAAACTTATCTTTCACCCACTGCTGAACAAAACGGTTGGGCGCGAACAACGTCAAGGACTGATCATCAATCTTATAGTGTAATGGTTTTATCCATGTATTAAATTGCTGCGCGGACAGTTCCTCTTCAAAACGTCCAAGGCAGGCGACCCAAAAATTGTTCATCACTTGCTAATAATCCTACCATTCCCATTTTTTAACTTATTGATTTCTCAATTTAATGTAAAATTCTTATTGAGTATTGTTTTAAATACATTCAAGCTATTTTAGCTTGTTTAATAAAACTTATCCACAGACAATATTGCTAAATTCACGCCTGTTTTATAAGCATTTATTTGTAAATATTGATTGACACCGTGGGCAATATTGCGGTTTAATTATGCCCTTTCGCATCAAATGCACTTAAAAGTCATTGGAGAAACATAATGAAACGCACCTATCAACCATCTAAAGTCCGTCGCGCGCGCACACATGGTTTTTTAGTTCGCATGAAAACTCGTGGCGGTCGCGCAGTGATTGCTGCTCGTCGTGCTAAGGGTCGTGTTCGCTTGGCTGTATAAAACCTTACCCGTTCACACGGTCGATCGCTGTGTTTACGAATTAGGTAGGTATGAATTTTAAATTCCCTAGTGAATTGAGATTACTAAAAACGGATGACTTTTCATCCGTTTTTAATTTCCGGAAGCGCATCTCAGGCGCAACCTTAGTCATCAACTACCGGAACAACTCTCTACAGCACGCAAGGCTCGGGCTAGTTGTCAGTAAGAAGGTGGCGAAGTTATCTGTAGATCGTAACTACATGCGCAGAGTTCTGAAAGAGCTGTTCAGACGAAACAAAGCTAGCTTTAGTCACTTAGACCTTGTCATTCGACCCCAAAAGCCGTTCAATCATAAAAACTTCAATGAAATTGTCCAAGAGTTTGATATGCTGATCGCTAAGCTGAAAAATAAGTCGCAGGCTTGATTGATTTTGAATTACAGAGAAGACATTGGCTAAAATTTTATTGTTGTTAATTAGTTGCTATCAGCGCCTTCTAAGCCCACTCTTGGGGCCGCAATGCCGTTTTAGTCCAACCTGCTCGCACTATGCCTATCTATCAATCGAAAAGCATGGGGCCCTTAGAGGCTTTTACTACACCGTTCGCCGACTATTAAAATGCCATCCCTGGCATGTCGGTGGCCACGATCCTATTCCTTAATTAATACTAAAGTGCAAAGACGAAAATAAATATGGACGTTAAAAGACTGATTTTGTTTGTTGTTTTGTCATTCTCAATTTTGTTTTTTTGGAATGCATGGCAGGAAAAACATAGACCGATAGAGCCCGTTGCGGCAACGCAAGACGACATCCCAACTAAAACCGCAATCGCGCCAGCTGATAAAGATACACAGTTCCGCCTTCAAACAGATAAGCGCATTTCAGTGCAAACGGATTTATATAAGGTCGAAATTGATACTGTAGGGGCTGATCTTCGTAAAGTAGAGTTAACACAGCATCGTGCTGATAACTCAGATGCAAATAACTTTGTACTATTGAGTGACCAAATTGCGCCATCTGTTTATGTTATTCAGTCAGGTATTGCGATTGACGGTTTAGCTACACATAAGGAAGTATTCACTAGCGCCACAAACATCTACCAAATGGCTACCGATCAAAATGAATTAAAAGTATCGCTTGAATGGTTAAGCCCTGCAGGTGTCAAACTGACTAAGACCTACACATTTGTACGTGGTAGTTATGAGGTCAAGGTTGATCAGGTAATCAACAATGGTTCAGGTGTCGCTGTCGACCCCCTAGCGTATTATCAAATCATTCATGATAGTGAATCAAATCAGGGTACTAAGATGATGCCAACATTTACGGGCGGCGCTTACTTTACCGATGCTGATAAATACAAAAAGGTTAATTTTGCTAACATGACTAAAGAGCCGCTGTCCAAGCTTGCCAAAGATGGCTGGGTTGGCTTGGTGCAACATTATTTTGTCAGTGCATGGATTCCGCAAGCTAAAGAATCTCAAGAGTTCTACACGAAGGACTTGGGTAATAAAATTTTTGCAATTGGCACTAAGATGTCTTTATCTTCAGTTCCACCAGGGGCTAGTAAGGTTCTGAATGCCAAACTCTACATGGGCCCACAAACCCATGATGACCTTGTAAAAGCAGCGCCGGGTTTGGAGTACACCGTTGATTATGGTTGGTTAAGTTTTATTGCTTCACCGCTCTTCATGATTTTGTCGATCATCCAGGATCTCGTGGGTAATTGGGGCTACTCCATTATCTTGCTCACGGTATTGATCAAACTAGCGTTCTATCCTCTATCAGCGTCTGGTTACCGTAACATGGCGCAGATGCGAGAGTTAGCACCGCGCCTACAAAGCCTAAAAGAAAAATTTGGGGATGACCGCCAAAAAATGCAACAAGGCATGATGGAGCTGTACAAAAAAGAAAAGATTAACCCGATGGGCGGCTGTTTACCTATCCTCGTACAAATCCCGGTCTTTATTTCTCTTTATTGGATGCTGCTCGCTAGCGTTGAAATGCGTCATGCGCCATTTATACTTTGGATTACCGACCTATCGGCACCTGATAGTTTATTTGGTCATATTCCAGAGTTCTTGCCACTGGTCGGCGGAATGCCAATCGGCTTGTTACCCATACTGATGGGTATTTCAATGATCATTCAAACGAAGCTTAATCCAAAGCCTGCCGACCCTATGCAGGCGAAGGTGATGGCGATCATGCCTATCGTATTTAGCATTTTCTTCTTTTTTTTCCCAGCGGGCCTGGTTCTTTACTGGTTGGTTAATAACGTGCTCTCTATCGCACAGCAGGCACGTATCAATCACCTGATACATGCCGCAACGCTCGCTAAGAAAAAAGGAAATGCTGCTCGCTAACAACATTAATGACACCATTGCCGCGATAGCTACGGCATCCGGCTCTGGTGGTATCGGTGTGGTCCGTGTTTCAGGACCGGCGGTCATGCAGATTGCCAGAGCGATTCTCGGGCATTGTCCCAAGCCACGCTATGCCGCTTATCTCCCATTTCAAGATGCGGATGGACAAGTATTAGATCAGGGTATTGCGATCTACTATTCTGCGCCCCACTCCTATACTGGGGAGGACGTGTTGGAATTGCAAGCGCATGGCGGCCCCGCCCTCTTACAAATTATTTTATCCCGTTGTTTATCGCTAGGTGCTCGTCAAGCTGCCCCAGGTGAATTTACGCGGCGTGCTTACCTTAATGACAAAATGGATCTCGCCCAAGCGGAGGCTGTGGCGGATGTCATCAACGCGGCAACCTCCGAAGCCGCAAAAAGTGCCATGCGCTCTTTATCCGGCGAGTTCTCGAATCGCATCAATTCGCTTCTTCAGCGCCTAGTTGAGTTGAGAATGTTCGTTGAGGCGTGTTTAGATTTTCCTGAGGAGGAGATCGATTTTATCTCTCAGGGGAATGTGAAGCAGAAAATCGAGGGCGTTCAAGCAGAATTACACAGAATCTATAACGAATCTAAGCAAGGCCATTTATTGCGTGAGGGGCTAACGGTGGTTTTAGTTGGCCAGCCTAACGTTGGAAAGTCTAGTTTGATTAATCAACTGGCTGCCGATGATATTGCTATCGTGACCTCAATTGCTGGCACGACGCGTGACACGATTAAAAGTGCCATCCAAATCAATGGAATACCTCTCCATGTGGTCGATACGGCCGGACTACGTGAAACAGAAGATGAAATTGAACAATTTGGAATTGCCAGAACTTGGCGAGCGCTAGAAAGCGCCAACATCGCATTATTATTGCTTGATGCAGCTCATGGTATTACGGAGATTGAAAGATCGATTTTAGCGCGTTTACCGAGCGATATCCCCAAGATCTGGGTGCATAACAAAATTGATTTGACGAAAAACCTCCCATTTATTGAATATTTGGAGGATGAAGCCCATATTCACCTATCTGCCAAAACTGGCGATGGGGTCAATCTGCTTCGCGAAACATTACTTAAGATCGTCGGCTGGAAATCCACAAGCGAGGGGGTATTCATGGCAAGAACCCGTCACCTGGACGCCATTAAAAAAGTTGAACAATTTTTGGATTTAGCCTTGGAATCGATTAATCAATCTGAAATTGTGGCTGAAAACTTACGTATGGCTCAGGATGCCCTGAGCACGGTGACCGGTGAATTTACGCCAGATGACTTGCTCGGCGAGATTTTTAGTAAGTTTTGTATTGGTAAGTAAGTTATTTTTTATTAAATAGTCTTAATAAAACTCTGTACGGCAAACCGAAAACAGCAAATATTCGATGTGTTTCACGTGAAACATTTTCTTGGTTCTTCGGTTCCGTTGACTCGTTCACGTCATACTTGACCCCGGTAAACATGGAAACGATTAAATTGTCCTTGTGTAGGATGCTTTCAGTGATCACGCCAAGTACGTGAATGCAGACAAGCCCTAGCCAGCACCATGCACTATAAAAGTGAATGGCATGCAAGAGGTCTGGCGCATCAAATAGCCAGCCATCATTAAATACGAAGAACCCACTAATGACGGTAGTAAGGCCTAAAGCCAGTAACAGATAAATAACAAGTGAGCCAGCCGGGTTATGCCCAACAAATGGTTTTGCTCTGCCTTGAAGGGTATTCCAGGCGTACCTAACAGCACCTTCCGGGTTCGGCGGGAAGCTTTTGAATTTCGCATACCCCGTACACAAAAACCCCCAAAAAATACGACTGACGAGCAGGCCGCCAGCGACGTAACCTGCGTTGGTGTGGGTAATGCGGTCCCACTCCGACTCGTGCGTATAAAATGCGATACCGAAAGCAATCACTAAGGACCAGTGAAAAATCCTAACGAATGGATCCCAAACGTACCGCATTTAAACGCGCTTAATTACTTAGTGACTGTAATAAGGTAAGCGATGTAATTACCTTTTTCTTGTGCAGTACAGTCGCGACCAATGATGTCGTTGCAGTGCTTGGTGAAGTTTTTTTCAACAGTTTCAACTGACGTGAAGCGCTTCTCGTTGACCGCAGGTGCAAGTGGGCGAATTGGTTTGTTTGTAACAATGTGCTTGCCTTCATTGGCTGGATTTGTCGTATGACATGATGCACAAGCCACTTGCTGGCCTTTAATCGTTAATTCGCGATTGAAGAATTTTTTACCATCTTCAGCGGATAGGCCTGTTGAAGATGGGTTAATGTTCTTTGCGATCACTGCATACTTGTCAGCAAGTTTTTGTGCGGTTTCAACATCTGCTTGGGCGCTGAAAGCGGTAACGCTAAGAAGCGCTGCTAAGATATAAGATAGTTTTTTCATTATTGCCCCTTTTGTTAATAATTTGAAGTATGTTGTTCAGAACATGACCTAATGTTTAAGCAAAATACTAAGCTACGGCTTACATTATATTGATAATAAGACAATTATGTTAAGGAAATATTTCGATTTAATTTTATTTTGAATTAGCCGCATGTTTCACGTGAAACATAACTGGTTTGGCATGACGCGGTGTTGAGATTAAAGTAAAATGTAAATCTTTCGTTATTAAGCATTATTTACATGCAATTCACAGAAAAATTTGATGTGATCGTTATTGGTGGTGGCCATGCTGGGACAGAGGCTGCCTTAGCCTCTGCTCGCATGGGACAAAAAACCCTGCTCTTGACGCACAACATCGAAACACTTGGCCAGATGTCTTGTAATCCCTCCATTGGTGGAATAGGCAAGGGGCATTTAGTTAAAGAGATTGACGCGCTGGGCGGCGCTATGGCGGCGGCTACCGATGAGGGCGGCATCCAGTTTCGTATATTGAACTCTAGCAAGGGCTCTGCTGTGAGAGCGACGAGAGCGCAAGCAGATCGTATTCTGTATAAAGCGGCGATTCGACATCGTTTAGAAAATCAAGAAAACTTATGGCTCTTTCAGCAGGCGGTTGACGACATCATTCTTGATGGCGACAAGGTGACGGGCGTGGTCACGCAAATTGGACTCCGATTCGAAGCTAAGGCAGTTGTACTAACCGCGGGAACATTCTTGGCGGGCTTAATTCATGTGGGTTTAAGTCATTACCAGGCTGGTCGCGCAGGAGATCCGCCAGCCATTTCACTCGCCTCAAGACTGAGAGAGATTGGCCTGCCTGTCGGTCGCCTAAAAACAGGGACACCGCCTCGCATCGATGGTCGTACCATTGATTATTCGGTGATGCAAGAACAGCCGGGCGATAACCCGGTGCCGGTATTTTCATTTTTGGGTAACGTCAGCCAGCATCCTAAACAAGTTCCTTGCTGGATTACGCATACCAATGAACGCACACACGATATCATTAGAAGTGGCTTAGACAGATCCCCGATGTATACCGGCGTGATCGAAGGAATTGGTCCACGCTACTGCCCTTCCGTGGAAGACAAAATTCATCGATTTGCAGACAAAGAATCCCATCAAATTTTCCTTGAGCCTGAGGGCTTGGAAACCAACGAAATTTATCCGAACGGCATATCAACTAGCCTCCCTTTCGATATTCAATATCAACTAGTTCGCTCGATTCGTGGCCTTGAGAATGCGCACATTCTTCGTCCAGGTTACGCGATTGAGTACGACTATTATGATCCGCGTGGTCTGAAGGACTCGCTAGAAACTAAAGCGGTGAGAGGTTTATTTTTTGCAGGTCAAATTAACGGAACAACGGGTTACGAAGAGGCTGGCGCACAAGGATTGTTAGCGGGCGCTAACGCAGCCCTCTATGCGCAAGAAAAAGACAGCTGGTGCCCAAGTCGCAATCAAGCCTATTTAGGGGTCTTGGTGGATGATTTGATTACCCGAGGCGTGACCGAGCCCTACCGCATGTTTACAAGTCGTGCAGAGTATCGACTACTGCTGCGTGAAGATAACGCCGACATTCGATTGACAGAGGCTGGCCGTAAAATTGGTTTGGTGGACGATGTGCGCTGGGAAGCGTTCTCTCGCAAACAAGAAGCCGTCTTGCAAGAGCAAGAGCGTTTAAAATCTACTTGGGTGCGTCCAGCGACGCTACCAAAAGAGGATGCTATTCGCGTACTCGGTAAACCAATTGAACATGAATATTCTCTGTTTGAATTACTGCGCCGCCCAGAATTAAGCTACGAAGCACTCCTGAGTTTGCCTACAAGCGAAGCGGCCGTTAAGTACGAAGATATTGCTGAAGAAGTCCGCCAACAAGTTGATATTGCAGCAAAATATCAGGGCTATATCGACAGGCAACAAGATGAAATTGAGCGTTCAGCGGGCAGTGAACACACGCAGCTCCCAGAGGATATGGACTATGCAGAGGTAAATGGCTTGTCGATTGAGGTTCAGCAAAAGCTTGCACAACATAAGCCTCAAACGATTGGTCAGGCGAGTCGCGTGTCGGGCGTGACCCCGGTGGCGGTCTCGTTATTGCTGGTCTATCTCAAAAGAAAAAATCGCGCAAAAAAATTACATGTAGACGGTGAAAAAGTCGCGTGAGTCAGCAGGTGATACTCGAAAAAGGCATTAAAGATGCCGGACTAGATATTTCAGCGCCAACACAAGTAAAGCTGCTCGATTATTTAGCGCTCATGCAAAAGTGGAATAAGGTGCACAACCTCACCGCAGTGCGTGAAGCGGATGAGATGGTGACTTTACATCTTTTAGATAGTTTGGTTGTATCGCCTTATATTGATGCTGCTAATTTGCTTGATGTAGGAAGTGGTGCTGGGTTGCCAGGTATTCCCTTGGCAATATGTTTGCCAGATTTAAAAGTGACCGTGATTGATTCGAATAATAAAAAAGTAAGTTTTATGCGCCAAGCCAAGGCTGAACTAGGAATAGCTAACTTGGAGGTGTTGGGCGGACGGGTTGAAGATATTTCACCCACAAGACGTTTTGAAATCATTATTTCTCGCGCCTTTTCGGACTTGAGTTTATTTATTTCATTAACGCATCATCTATTAAACGAACAAGGTAAATGGCTGGCGATGAAGGGTGTATATCCTGAAACGGAGCTCGCTGATCTTGCAGCAAAAACAGGGGTCACTGCCTCAAAAGTGGAAGTATTAACTGTACCAGGGCTCGATGCACAAAGACATTTAGCTTTTTTGCCATATCACTCTAATAGTAATCTTTTAAAGTAAAGTAGGTAGCACGATGAAGATATTAGCGATTACAAATCAAAAGGGTGGCGTTGGAAAAACCACGACCTGCGTCAACTTGGCAGCAAGTCTGGCGAGTTTTGGTAGTCGGGTGCTGCTCGTTGATTTAGATCCGCAAGGTAACGCAACGACGGGAAGCGGCATTGACAAGGCGCAGTTGAAACACACCATCTATCATGTGCTGATCGGGGATAAAACGGTCGCTGAGGTTACACAGAAAACTGAAAAAGGTCTTTTTGATCTATTGCCTGCTAACAGAGATTTGGCGGGTGCGGAAGTTGAGTTGGTGAATGAAATTGGGCGTGAGACCAAGTTAAAGGTAGCCTTGGCGGCCATTAAGGATCAGTACGATTATGTTTTATTGGACTGTCCTCCAGCGCTGAACTTGGTCACCGTCAATGCATTGACGGCGGCGCACGCGGTCATGATTCCGATGCAGTGTGAATACTATGCGTTAGAAGGACTCACTGATTTAGTGAATACCATCAAGAAAGTGCGTACTCACCTCAACCCCGTGCTAGAGATAGAGGGCTTATTACGTACAATGTTTGATAATCGCAATATGTTGGCACAACAAGTTTCAGCGCAATTGGTGAGCCATTTTGGTGATAAGGTTTACAACACACTCATTCCTAGAAATGTGCGTTTAGCAGAAGCCCCAAGCTATGGGATGCCGGCATTGATTTATGATCAATCATCTAAAGGTGCCCAAGCATATTTGCAGCTTGCAGAAGAAATTCTTGCGAGAGCGAAAGCAAAAAAATAGTAAACAGTCGGTATTTAAGAATGGACAGAAAATGGTGAAACTTAAGGGTTTGGGACGCGGCTTAGATGCCTTGTTGGCTAATGACATAGAGGCTGGTGGTCAGTCTGATAGCTTGGCAGCGTTATCGGTAGATAAGCTTCAGCCAGGTAAGTATCAACCTAGAACACACATGGATCAAGCCTCCCTAGAGAGCCTTGCGGATTCTATTCGTGCGCAGGGCATCATGCAGCCGATCGTTGTGCGCCTGGTGGGTGACGGCAAGTACGAGATCATTGCTGGCGAGAGAAGGTGGCGAGCATCCCAGATTGCTGGCTTGAAAGAGGTGCCGGTCATCATCAAAGAGATCGCCGATGACGTCGCGCTGGCGATGGCGTTGATTGAAAATATTCAGCGGGAAAATCTTAATCCGATTGAGGAAGCTAATGGGATTCAGCGTTTGATTAATGAGTTTGAGATGACGCACGAAACAGCGGCGCAAGCGGTTGGCAGATCACGTAGTGCGGTGACCAATTTGTTAAGACTACAAAATCTTCACGCCGTGGTTCAGGAAATGTTAGCGCAGTCAAAACTTGATATGGGGCATGCCCGCGCGCTTCTTACCTTGGAGGGGGCTAAACAAATTACTGCTGCCGAAGAGATTGTACAAAACCAGTTATCCGTTCGTTCGGCGGAACAGTTAGTTAAAAAATTATCAAGTGTTGAGCGGTCACCTGTTAAGACAACAACCAAGGATCGTGATGTACTTCGTTTACAAGAAGCGTTGGCAGAGAGCCTTGGGGCTGTCGTAACAATTGATGGCACTAAAAACGGATCTGGAACCCTCAAGATTCGATATGCTAGCCTTGAACAGTTGGATGAAATTATTTCGAAATTTAATTAAAAGTCATCGGCCATGCTTGACTTGAAATGAATAAAACAAGACAATCCTCGACTTCGAACTAAACGTTCATAAGCTGTTTTAATCATAAAAACTATTAAATGGAAAATATTAAAACAGCGCAAGTGTACAAACAAATGTTGAAGTGGCAGCTGATTGCGACCATTTCAGTCGCAGTCATAGTGTCTGTTGTGGCTCAAAGATTAGGTATAGTTTCCCCTGAACACGCGGGCATTAGTGCTTTAGCGGGTGGGATGTCAGCTGTTTTGGGCGGAATAGCGGGCGCATTAATTGCTAGAAGTGGTGATAAGAAAAATGACCCTGGTGCAATTCTCATCACAATGCTTAAAGCTGAAGCGGTGAAAATTTTTGTAATTGCATTACTGCTTTTCTTGACCTTCAAGCTGTATAACGAACATTTGGTCCCAATTGCTTTGATTTTGGGCCTAGCGGCATCAGCCATCTTGTCTGGTGCAGCTTTTATTGGTTTAGATAAAAAATAAAGATAGACGCAAGTTTTTAAAGGTTTGATTTATGGCAACTGAACACGCAATAACACCATCAGGCTACATTGAGCACCACCTCTCATTTAATAGCCTATCGATAGGCAATGGCTCATTTTGGACAATACATGTAGACACGCTCGTGATGTCGGTGGCATTAGGTATGATTGCGATGGGTCTGATTTGGTTAGTGTCGCGTGGTGCAACGGCTGGCGTACCTACTAAGCGTCAAGCATTTATGGAATTGGTATTTGACTTCGTGGATGATCAAGTTAAAAACATCTACCACGGCAATCGTCATACATTTATTGCCCCAGCAGCACTGACAGTATTTATTTGGGTGTTCATGATGAACGCGATGGATTTCTTGCCAATCGATATCGTTGCAAAATACATTGTTGAACCCATTGGCGGTGAACATACTTTTTGGCGCTCAGTCCCAACCTCTGATATCAACACAACTTTTGCGCTAGCGCTAACAGTTTGGTTTTTAATGATCTTCTTTGCGATTAAATCCAAGGGCCTTGGCGGCTGGATTCACGAACTATTTTGTTCACCATTTGGCACGAATCCACTGATTTGGCCTGCAAACTTCTTGTTCAACTTAATCGAATACGTCTCAAAACCACTCTCACACTCATTGCGACTATTCGGCAATATGTATGCGGGTGAGGTTATTTTCTTGTTGTTAGGTCTATGGGCTGCGACGGGTGTAACGGGCACAATCGCTGGCGCGATTCTCGGCGCAGGATGGTCAATTTTCCATATCTTGATCGTAGCGTTGCAGGCATTCATTTTCATGATGCTGACAGTGGTTTACTTGGCGATGGCACAAGAGAGTCATTGATCTTTAATTTGTTTTTTTAGTAGTTTAGTAATTTAGTTAGTAATAGTAGTACCTAGTAATATCCCTCAATTTGAAAGGAAACGTAATGGAAGCAGTTCAATATTTAGCAACAATTCAAGCATACACTGGCATTGGCATTGGCCTAATCATCGGTTTGGGCGCAGCTGGCGCTTGTATCGGTATTGGTATCATGTGTGCTAGCTTCTTGGAAGGCGCAGCTCGCCAACCAGAAATGATTCCAGCATTGCAAGGTAAAGTATTCTTGCTATTGGGTCTTATCGATGCATCATTCATTATTGGTGTTGGTCTAGCAATGATGTTCGCATTCGCTAACCCACTATTAAGCGTTGTTCCTCACTAAGCTAACAAATTTAATAAATTAGCTTAACTGGAGTCTAGGAGCAAAAATGGATATTAACTTTACACTGGTAGCACAAGCGATTGCATTCTTTGTGCTCATCGTGTTCACCATGAAATTTGTGTGGCCACCTTTGCTAAATGCAATTGAAACACGTCAGAAAGAAATTGCTGATGGTTTGGCTGCTGGTGAAAAAGGCCGCGCTGAATTAGAGCAGTCTTCTAAACGTGCTTCTGAAGCACTTACTGAAGCTAAAGTAAAAGCATCAGAGATCTTAGCGCTTGCTGAAAAGCGTGCGACACAGATCGTTGAAGATGCTAAAGGTACAGCTAAAGTTGAAGGCGATCGCATTATCACTGGTGCAAAAGCTGAAATCGAGCAAGAGATTAACCGCGCTAAAGAAGGTCTACGTCAACAAGTGTCGACGTTAGCCATCGCTGGTGCTGAAAAAATCTTGCGTAAAGAAATTGACGCTAAAGCGCACGCAGAGATATTAACTGCAATCGCTAAAGAGCTTTAGGAGGCCTTGGTAAATCATGGCTGAAGCGATAACGATAGCAAGACCTTATGCCACAGCGGTTTTCCGTTTGGCTAAGGAAAAAAAAGCACTAGCTAAATGGTCTGAAGAATTGGCTTTCATTGCTGCAGTTTCTGATAACGCACAAGTAAAAGCTTTAATCGATGACCCAAAATTACCTTCAAGTGAACTAGAGCGTGCGCTACTTGCCGTTTTTGATGGCAAGCTCAGCGATAAAGCAATAAATTTGGTGAAGTTACTAGTTGAGAACGATCGACTCGTCATTGTCGCCGACATTGTTGCTGCTTTCGAGGAATTAAAAGCGCTCGATGAAGGTACGCTAGAGGCTGAATTAACAGTGGCTTCAAAACCAACCGACGCGCAAGTCAAAGCAATTGTGAAGCAATTGCAAGCGAAGTTTGGTAAAAAAATTGAAGCTCAAGTGAAATTGGATCCTGAATTAATCGGTGGGATCAAAATCGTTGTTGGCGATACGGTGATCGATGCATCAGTACGCGGCCAATTGCAGTCACTTGCATACACGCTTAAAGGTTAGACACTTAAAAGTTTAGACCATCATAGGTCAGGAGACATAAAAATGCAGTTATCAACATCAGAAATCAGTGAACTGATTAAAAGTCG
>Ga0114958_10001621_pt1 | contig 17475 bp, 12 predicted proteins | sample C_130208_EF_Meta_FD_89577 | JGI IMG/M metagenome (GOLD analysis project Ga0114958, IMG submission 89577) | Freshwater microbial communities from Lake Croche, Canada to study carbon cycling - C_130208_EF_MetaG | ecosystem: Environmental > Aquatic > Freshwater > Lake | place: Lake Croche, Canada...
CGGGGGTTGCTCGGTGCGATCAATGTGGGTGATGGGTCGACTGATGAACAACGAGCCATCTTGTGGTCCGTGGTGGATCACCTCTGGGGTCGAAGCGACCTCAAGGATGCTGATCTCAGTCAACTTGAGCCGATGGAGTTGGCGGCAGTGGTCGTTGATGAGGGTGCACGACGGCGATTTCACCTCATCCTGGTCACGCTGGAGCTATCTCGTCACCCATTTTCGGCCGAGCAGGTAGAGCGGGCCGAAGCCTACGCTGAGGCGCTCAGCCTCCATGGTGCGGACTTGGAAATCTGCCGGGACTGGATCGCCAGTGGGGCAGAGGCCGCCATGGCCGACTGGATGCGCTGCTTTGGATCGGTGGCCAGCCTCAACGAGGAGCCATCGCTACACGGCACCCGCTCTTCTTCGGATGAGGACGCGTGGTCCCCTCAACCGGTCGATCCAGAATTGCTCTCCCGGATCGAAGAGTTCCGGCACCTCGCACCTGACTCTCTGGGTCAGAGCTTCCTCGAGTTCTACCGTCGCAACGAGATTCCCGTTCCGGGATCACAAGGGGACTCGATGATGACTGCGGTGGCGGTGAGCCATGACATGAACCACGTGATCGCGGGCTACGAGCCCTCGGGTCAGGGAGAGATCGCGCTTGGGGCATTTCAGATGGCGATGAACGACTGTGAGGAAAACTTGGTTCAGTTCCTCGGCAACCTGCTCATTCACGAAGCCGGCGTCCTTGATCCTGGTGGGTTCTCCCCGAAGTCCGGCTCGCTGCTTCGGCCCGGGGCGATAGAACTTCTCGGTGAGGCGTTTGAACGTGGTGCGCGCGTTCGCCGGGACTTCAGCCACACGGACCACTTCGCCATGGCGGCTTGGTCGCTCGACGAGGTTCGCGAGGAGTTTGGCGTCGTTCCGGTGACGATGGATTCGCCTGGGATCTGATGCGATTCCCTCGGGAGAGCGTTTGTCGAAGGCACGAATCGCTCATCGATTCGGGCCTGCACAAACCAAGGGATGGTTGACTCTCCTGTGACGTCGTTCACGAAGAAAGGTGCAAAAGGGACCTCAGCGGTGCTACATCCACCGAGCGACGAAGACGTGACGATTTCCCAGCCCTGACACATCCCTACCGGCGGCTCCGTGCCGTGGCCTTGGGGCAAACAGATCTCGGTCTTCGGCCGGCGCAGGGCGGTTGAAGATCTGATGTCTTGTCATGGTCGCGCCGAAGGGCAGCATGCGACGGTGGAGTCAATCCGAAGATGTTCTCCTTGCTGGAGTCTCCTCGTCCCCGTCGTTCGACGGGGACGAGGAGACCAACGGCATCAGAAGGAAGCGTTCGTCGCCGCAGCCCAGGACCGGTCCTCATGGAACTCGCCTGCATCGTTGGACACGACGACGGCCACCGACGGCGGGACCCGATCTCCTGTCGCCGCTGGGAAGCTCACGCTGCCGGTCCATCCCATCCAGTCTGACTGGGCGTTAAGCGCTGCCTTGAGCTTCGCACTCGAGAACCCTCCGGCAGAGGTCGCTGCATTGGCCAGGATCTGAACGGAGTCGTAGGCGTACGGCGACCAAGTTCCTGGTGCGGTGTGGAAGGTCGTCGTGTACAGGTCGACAATCGAAGCCGAGTTGGCGAAGTCGTTGGGTGCGGGGACGCCTACGACCGGGCAGTTCTTGGCGGCAGCGATGCCGGCTGTGGGGATGAACTCATTGTCGTAGGCGCCGAAGTCAGCCAGGCACTGAGTCGGTGACTTCGCCTCGAACATCGCCTTGGCGATCAGGCCGGCTTCGGGGTAGTAGGTGATGATGTAGGTGAGCTGAGGATGGGTGGCGTCGACGGTAGCGATCGTCGAGGCGTAGGACTTCTTTCCCGGCACGATGGCGGTGTCGGAGGTGATGGTCACCCCGGCGGCCTTCAGGCTTGAGGTCATCGCCGAGTTGGCGTCGACCGTGTAGGTCTGCGTCTTGTCGTAGATTAGGGCGACGGATCCGGCCTTCTTCCAGTCGGTGATGGCGGCGGTCGCCACGGGAGCGATCTGGCTGGTCATCGGCTGCAGGGTCACGCCAAGACCCTCAGTGCTGTTCGCCGACGTCAGGCGAATCGGGACGAGTCCCGCCTTGAGATAGAGGGGAAGTGTCTTGATGCCAACGCCGGAGTTGTATGGCCCCACCACCCCGTTCAGGCCAGAGGCAATGGCGCGTGTTGCGGCAGCCACGCCGGTCGCGGGATCGGCCTTGTCGTCGATCGGCACGATGACGACCTTCTTGCCGAGGATTCCGCCGGATGCGTTGAGGTTTGTGGCGGCCAGTCGAGCGGCATCGAGCATGCCAATCCCGACGCTCGACTGGCTTCCGGTGAGCGGGCCTTCTAGTCCGATTCGGACCGTCGTCGCTGATGTCGTCGTCGTCACTGCGGCCGTCGTCGATGTGCTCGACGACTGGCTGCTGCACCCAGCGGCCACGAGGAGTGCCGCAACACCGAACGCCACGACACTGCGACGACCACGCGTGGCGTGAGCATCCTTTGTCCGAGTGACTTTTTCCATGGCGGAACCTCTCTCTGCTCGTCGAAATTGCAGACTCTGTGGGAGAAGTTACACTTTGTGAATGTGTTTTGGCAAGAATTAGAACGCCCACTCTGATAGCTGGAAATAGCGAAGGACGGCCGTTCGTCGCACAGATCGACCACCCCAAGGAGAGCGCAATGAGCACGATGACATTCGGGACCCACGAGGTCCGTAGGGCCCACGTCGCAACCATGCGGCTGGTGGCTACTGCGCTCGAGTCACGGCCCTTCGACGGACCCGAATCCGAATTGGTGCGCATGTTCGCCGGGTTGATCGGCTGCGCAGGGTGTCATGGCTTCGACGAATCGCTGGATTTCTCTGACCTGCTTGGCGTAGCGAGCCCTTGGGCGACGATCGAGGAGGCCATCGCCGAGATTGGATCGTTGCTTGCGAACCAGGCAGAGCGGATCGAGGCCGTCAACGCCGGACAGCTCGTGGCGATGTTTGCCGAGGAGCCCGATAGAGAAGCACTCGAAGCGGCCAGGGAGATCGCCCGAGGACTCGGCTGCGATGACACGCTGATCGAGATGGTGCTGGCGGTGGCCGACGAGAGCGCGGCGACGGCCAAGGCGGACCTCTTCCGGCGATTTCTCTCCGAGCGTATTGATGTCGAAGCCGAGACGATCCGCCAGCACATGGATCGCCATGACTTGGCTTCGATCACCCGCCCCCCGACGATCGAGCGATATCACCGGCTCATCGCTGAGGCACCGCCTGGTTCGCTTGGCGCAGAAATGCGGCGGTTCTATGACGATGCCAGCTTTGATATCCCCGGCGCCCCCGGCGTGCCGCTACCGGTGGAGTTCCTCGGCTCTCATGATGTCCATCACGTGCTGGCGGCCTACGACACCTCGGCACAAGGAGAGGCCTACACCGCCGTGTTCAATGCTGGGAACTCCTCGGCCGGCATCGGCTGGCTGACCGTGGTCCTTCTGCAGTGGCACCAGGGCATCAAGCTTGGTGTGTTCCCCGAGGGTCACTCCCATCTCGATCCGGCCATGGTGGCTGACGCGGTGCTTCGGGGGAGTCAGACATCGACCGATGTCTATGACGCGCACTGGGATTGGATGGCACTGCTGTCGGAACCTCTCGACGAGGTCCGGGCTTCGCTCGGCATTCCCGCTGGCGGTCAGGTGGTTGCGGGAGGACACTGGGGTCCCTGAAGATCAGGGAATCATTCGACGAGCGCGGCATCGATGGGAGCACCGTTCGGGATTTGCAAGCGAGTCGCCGTCCGATCGTTTCAGCGCCAGCCGATGTCCCAACCCCGCCACCGGGAGAGGTACTGCGCGTGGAGGCCAAGAATCGTTCGGGTCGCACCCCGATTGCGATTCGCTACCTGTTCATGCGGTCGAAGGCGAGGGGGAACTCGATCCTGAGGGATGCGGGAAGAGCCTTCCTCGGGCCAGCAGCATGAGTGTTCCGCCGCACAGAACGACGATGGCCACATTGGCGATGATGAAGGCGGCCATGGAGAGCCATCCGAAGAACCCGCCCATGCCACGGGCGTGCATCAGGACGAGGTCGAAGGCCAGCGACGTCACCCCGAAGCTGTAGGCCCAGTAGGAGGGGGCGAAGGGTTGGTCGGCCACGACCCCAGGCAGCGAGCGCGCCAGTACGAAAAAGACGAATATTCCGTAGCCGACAAGTGCGATCGCAAGGTCGTTGGGTCGCCCCGGGGCAATGAAGAGATACGCCTCGCATCCCACGACCGGTGGCGCGAGCAGGATGCCGACAGTGGGCCGTAGCGGTGCATCGACATGACGGTCGAACGACATGCGAAATCCGATCTGAGATTCGAGCATGAGCCAACTCAGGGCTCCCGCGCCCAGAAACAGCAGCCCAAGGACGCGAAAGCCCAAGTAGCCAGCAACGAAGGCCGAGACGAAGTTCCCTGCCACGGTCGGGAGGTAGAGGGCGGGCGTGATGGTCAGTCGGTCGAACCCGCCTCGAAGCCGCGTGGCGGTGAAGTGGCACCCCCAGATCAACTGAGTGGTGGCTCCGATCCCAAAGAGCACGATCGCCAAGGGGCGCCAGAGGCTGTCGGCGAGGTAGGCGATAAGGAGGGTGGAGACGGCACTCAGTCCGACGAAGCACGACTGGACGGGATGAGAAGCCTCGGCCCGACTGACCGAAGGGGCCACGATCCACTTGGTGATCCAGAGCGCCATGATCATGAACCAGACGGCAGTGGCAATCACCATGATCGTGGTGCTGACCACCGTTGGAGTCCCCCAGGCAACGTGAGCCGCCCTCCAGCAGTCACCAAGTCCGACCAGCCCGAGCACGATCCCGAAGAAGGAGGCCGGCATCATGGGGATTTTATTGACCATTGTGCGCCTCCAACGATTTCCGGAAGAACTCCGGTGGTGGGACATTACATCTCTGAGGTGAAAAAGGACGGACCCGAACATTCTTGACTCGAGTGACAGACCAGGTTCTGTGATGTGTCGATGAAACTGCTGGCCTCGATCTGGTGCGTTCGGGCAGTTCGAGTCGCTGGCTCGAGACGTGGGTCGATTGGTTCAGTGCGATTCGTCATCGTGAGAGCCACTGGGAGATCTCGTTCGTGGTCCGCCCGAGAGGAGCCATCGGCCCGCAGCCACCCCTGAACCTGAAAGGACCCCAAGAAGACCGCCGAGGATGCCAGATGGAAGACCCAGCTCGATCAAGGCGAACCACGCGGTCGGCCAGTGGGAGAAAAGTCCGAGGACCAGACCGGCGAGTGCCCCTAGGGTGCCGGCAAGCACCGACCCCACGACCATCCACCGACCTGGCAACGGTAGGCACGACAGTGAGAAGCGCACCGCTTGCCACATGCGTCGTACCCTGCGATCTCGCTGCGAGCCGCAGGTCATGTCAATCTCGTGACCAGGAGCCCGCCGGTGATCATCCTTGGAGATTCATGATCGCTGACGACCGCCGCAAGGGCCTCGGCGCGTGCCCTCGCGGCCAGAGCGATGCGCGGCGACGTCGGATCCAACAGAGGGGGTCATGGTTGTTGATCCCAGCCCAAGGCCACCTCGACCTCAGGGAGGTCCTGACGGAGCCGAAGCATCAGGGCCAGGATGTCGGCGGCCTGGTGCTCGTCGATCTGGTGGATGTCGCCGAGGATGGAGTTCGCCTCGATGATCATGGTCGTGATGCTCGTCCATGCGGAGGCCATGCGGGGCCCAACCTTCAAGACCTCCTGCTGGACCGCCATCACTGACTGGTCTTCGATGATCCCGCTTCGCAGCTGATCAGCGGGATACCCCTGGAGTGCGAGCCATGCAACGAGGCGGCTGCGAAGGGCGATGTCAGGGTCGGTGAAGGTCGTCAGCTCCCCACCCGAAGCCGACCGAGCATCGATGTGGCGATCCACGAGCTCCTTGGCTGCCTCGGCAAGGAGGTTGTCGAGGGTCCCGAAGTGCTGAAGGATCGTCGATGGGTTGAGATCAGCCTGGGCGCAGATGGCCTGGTTGCCGACTTCGTTGAAGGGGAGTTGGCGCAGCAGGTTGATCGTGGCTTCGATGAGGCGCTTCTGAGCCTCGGCCTTGGGTACTCGCTTTCGACGCTGCAGTGAAGCTTGGGCTGCCGGGGTCATCTTTTCCATGACCTTCTGTAGCACGCCCCAGATGTATCTCCTCGATTTCCTCCTTCGTTGGCGGTGGTTCTGAATCGAGGTTCCGGATGCGAAGAATGGCTGGACTGGGTAGATTCGGGCCCTGTCGAAGACACGGTGTCGACGAAGATCATCCCGTAGGAACACGATCCTTGCGCCTGACCCTCGGCCCGGCACGCCCTCGACGTTGAGGGTGTGCCGGGCCGAGTTGCGCGTGGCCAGGGGGAGCGCAGCACTCGAGGCAAAGATCTTGATCGGCGGGATCAACGAACGACGGCTCCCATGGACGAGTACGACGCTCAACTCATCGGAGGGGACGACGGGTGGAACAGAGGAGGTGCGGACATGGACCAGGGGCCCGCCGAACGTGTGGTTGATCTCTATGGCCTCGACCTGAGCACGACGCCTGAAGCGGCGGATCACTACAACGAGGCTCTCGGACGAATCCTGCGTCTCGAGTCGGACGCCCATGCTCCGCTCCTCGCTGCGGTGGCATCTGATCCCTCCTTCGCCATGGGTCATGCCACGCTCGCGGTCCTCGGCCATGAATTCGGCACTGACAGCGACACCCAAGCCCACTTCGACCGAGCGGTGGCAGTGCTCGATGGAACCAGTGAGCGCGAACGACTCTTCATCGAGGCCTATTCGCACCGCCTGTCCGGCGACTTTGACTTCCTTCTCTCCTATCTGCGTGCACACCCGCGCGACGTCCTGGGCATCAGCATCGCAATGCCGACCATCGCCTTCTCGGGGGCCTATGACGTTCCCGAGGATGCGTGGCTGGCGCTCGAGGAGATGGCACCCCACTTCGACGATGACTGGTGGTTCTCGGGGCTCATGGCCTTTGCTCGTCAGGATCAGGGCCGCATGGATGAAGCTCGCGAACTGGCGGAGCATTCACTCGGCCTCGAGCCCCGGGGCGGCAATGCCGCCCACGCTGCTGCCCACGTCTACTTCGAGACGGGTCAGCACGACGAGGGACTTGCCTGGATCGATCACTGGATCTCTGACGCTGGCCAGGATTCCACCCATCGATGTCACTTCTCCTGGCATGCGGCTCTCTATGAGCTCGCGCTTGACGATACCGATGCGGTGGTGGCCCGCTATCAGCGAGAGCTTGCGCCACCCACTGTCGTGGGCATCCGCGGTCTCGTGGATGCATCATCGCTGCTCTGGCGCTTCATGGTCGAGCAGGTCGACCACGATGGATGTGATCCTCAAGCGGTCATCGCCGCAGCGGGTCCGACTGCGGTCTCGCCGACGACACCCTTTGCGGTGATGCACGCGGCGGTGGCGCAGGCCACGGTGGGCGACGAGCGGGCCCTCGCCGCCCTCGCCACGCGGTGTGCGGCGTCGGCCGATCCGGTGATGGCGGGCACCATGGTGACCCTCATTGAAGGGCTCCAGTGCTACCTGGTCGGCGACATGAGTGCTGCGGCAGACGCCATGGTGTCGATCCGCTCGGCCCTGCCGCCGATCGGGGGGAGCTATGCACAGCGAGAGGTGGTCCTCGACACGGCGATCTCCGCACTCATCGCTGCTCGCCGGGGCACGGAGGCCGCAGCCCTCCTTGAGCAGCGCCTGGCGCGCAGGGCACGGCCGCGCGACCTGATCCTGCTCGATCGGGCCACTGCTGCCCGGTGAAGAGATCCCTGGGCCGTTACGCCACGAGGGTCACGATTGAGCGACCGAGGGCGGCAGTGGCGACGAGGAAGATCACCACCACCGTGATCGCCCGTGAGCGATCTGGTGCGACGAATCGCCTGGTCCAACGTCCAGTCACCGTGCCGAGGTAGACGATTGCTATTCCTGCGGCTACTTCGATCACGGAGATCGAAGGGATGCCGAGGAGCGGGACGCTGACGATGTTGAGGAGGGCGAAGCAGAACTGCTGGGTCCGGACGTAGTCGCCATAGGGAAGGTCAAGCCGCACGAGGTAGGCGGCGAGCGGTGGTCCGCCCACGCTGGCATAGGTGTTGACGGCTCCGCTCCACGTCGCCGAGACCGCAGCATTGTTCCGACTCATGGTTGGATGCCAGAGCAGGAGGGCTGCCAGGGAACCGAGTGACGATGCGGTGACGACCAGCGGTCGCCAGGTCTGCGAGAGCGATGCCGTGAGGACGAGGCCGATCACCACGCCGCATGCCAGCCCGGGAAGAAGTTGGCGGACGACGGGTCGACTGATGCGACCCTCTTCTCGCCAGAGCATCACGGAGTTCTGACTGAGGGCGAGCAGGTTCACCAGCCCGATGGCCCCGGCTTCGGGAATCACTTGGGTGATCACAGGTGCGGCGACCAGCGAGAATCCAAGACCACTGAGTCCTTGGATGAAGGCGGAGGCGAAAATGGCGATGGCGACGCCAAGCTCAACCGTCCAGCTCATGAAGATGCCTCGGAACGAACGGTGGCACGTGGCACGTGGAGGGAACTGGTGCTTCGGAGATGGTGTTGTTGGAGGCTCGCGCCGTGCAGTCCTCCATGCCACGCGGCACGGTCGAGAAGTACTCGACAGTCAGCTGGCGAGAGCACGGTGACCTTGTCTCCGGGGAGGACCCGGCTACCAGATGTGGTGGCCATCGTCGGGGTCATTCGGGGCCGGGACGCCGAAGCGTTCCCGCACCTCGGCCAGTGGGACCTCGGCGATGGCGATGTGGTCGAGAAGGGAGAAGTCTCCAGTGCAGGAACTGCCTCGAGCCAGCTCGTCGACGAGAAGGGTCATGGCACCCGAGTCGGCCAGCGTCTCGGATTCGAGATCGAAGGTGCCGGGGGTGCCGAATCCCGCCTCATGGGCGATGAGCGAGGCGAGGAGGGCGCCGGTGTTTGTGGGGTTGTCGTCCATGCCCATCTGGAACGCACTCAAGGCCACCTCGCCGGCTGCGGTCGTTGAGATACCAGCGATCACATGGGTCATGTCATGGGCGACGAAGAAGTGGTTCAACACTGATCCCACCTCGCCGGGAAGGCCGAGGCCGGTGGCCTCGTAGAAGTCGAGGTAGGACCGACCGAGTGAACCTTCCGGCAAGTCAGCGAATGCCCGGAGCCTGGCCACGAGGTCGGGTTCGGGAGCATCGGTTGGAGCGCCGAGCGACGGCTCTCCACGAGTGGCCACGTTCCCGGTCAGGAAGCGGCGGTAATCGAGCGATGCCCGATCGATTCCCTGCTCGATGGAGGAGCGGAAGAGCGCGAGATCGGGCCCTGTGATGGCCAGGGCTTCGGCATAGCGTTCGACGAGCTCGACCTGCTCAAGGGTCTGCGGGTGGCGGCACGCCTCGAGAGCGACGTGCAGCTCGTGGAACCTCCGCCGGATGTTGGGGTCGGTGATCGCTTGGGCGACGTCAGCGGGTCCAAGACGTTCCATCGCTCCGAGATCGAGGTCGGGGCGGCCCCAGACTCGGCTGCAGAGCGCGTCGAGGAGCGACAGCTGCTCGTCGGTGGGCCCCCCTGAGACATCGATGCCACCGAGCAGGCCGCTGATGACCGGCTCGAGGCTCATGGTGTCGATGGCGAAGGGCATGGGACTCCTCGGGCGGCAGGAATGCTCCGTCATCGTCCCATGGAATTCGCCGGGGATGCACATTCGTCAGTGGCTGGCCAGGGTCTCTGAGTTCGGTCCTGTCAGGGTACGGCGGGACGTTAGGGTGCGATATCTAGGCAATTTGATGCCTATTGATTCAGAGGAGTCCATAGGTGCCCACCACCACGTCGCCGCACTACCCCCACCTACTCGAGCCGCTTGATCTCGGCTTTACCACCCTGCCGAACCGGATCCTCATGGGGTCGATGCATGTCGGTCTCGAGGAGGCTCCGAACGGATTCGAGCGCATGGCGGCCTTCTATGCCGAGCGCGCTCAAGGTGGTGCTGGCCTGATCGTCACTGGCGGGATCGCTCCCAATGAGGAGGGGCGACCGTATCCGGGAGGGGCCATGATGGCCTCGAGCGACGATGTGGCCAATCACCGGATCGTCACCGATGCCGTCCATGCGGCGCAAGGCCGGATCGCCATGCAGATCCTCCACTTCGGCCGCTACGCCTACCACGAGGATCTCGTGGCCCCGAGCGCGATCAAGGCTCCGATCAGCCCATCGACACCGCGTGCGCTCACCGCGGCCGAGGTCGAACAGACCATCGCCGACTATGCCCGGGCAGCGGTGCTCGCCCGCGAAGCTGGCTACGACGGAGTCGAGGTGATGGGCTCGGAGGGCTATCTGATCAACGAGTTCATCGCGGCGCCGACCAACCACCGCACTGATGCGTGGGGCGGCTCCTATGACAATCGGATGCGGTTCCCCATCGAGATCGTCCGGGCGGTGCGCGCTGCGGTCGGAGAGGACTTCATCATCATCTATCGGCTGTCGATGATCGACTTGATCCCGGGCGGCTCGACCTTCGATGAGGTGCTCCTGCTGGCTCGGGAGATCGAAGCGGCGGGAGCCACCTTGATTAACACTGGCATCGGTTGGCATGAGGCTCGGATTCCGACCATCGCCACGTCAGTTCCCCGAGGGGCCTTCGCCTGGGTCACCAAGCGGCTGATGGATGAGGTATCGATCCCGTTGGTGACCAGCAACCGAATCAACACCCCGGAGGTGGCCGAGGCTCTCTTGGCTGACGGCTGTGCCGACATGGTCTCGCTGGCTCGACCGTTCCTCGCCGATCCGAACTTCGTGGCCAAGGCGGCGGCCGGTATGCCCGAGGCCATCAACACCTGCATCGGGTGCAACCAAGCCTGCCTCGATCACACCTTCAGCCTCAAGATCACCTCGTGTCTCGTCAACCCCCGGGCCTGCCATGAGACCGAGCTGGTCATCACCCCGGCCGCCACGAGGCGCTCGATCGCCGTCGTTGGAGCGGGTCCCGCAGGGCTGGCGGCGGCGACCACCGCTGCAGATCGAGGTCATCGGGTCGTCGTGTTCGATGCCGCAGATCAGATCGGCGGACAGTTCAACATCGCCGCCAAGATCCCCGGGAAGGAGGAGTTCACCGAGACCATGCGGTACTTCCGTCACGAGCTCGACCGCCTAGAGGTCGAGCTCCGTCTCGGATCACCCACCGGGGCTGCGGACCTCGCTGCCGAGGGCTTCGACGAAGTCATCGTGGCCACCGGCGTGTCCCCTCGCGTTCCCGACATCACCGGAGCAGACCTGCCGGGTGTCCTCAGCTACCTCGACGTGCTCCGAGACGGAGCGGAGGTGGGCCGCAGGGTAGCCATCCTCGGGGCGGGCGGCATCGGCTTCGACGTGGCCGAGTACCTGACCGATCCCGGCGAAGACCGAGATATCGCCGGGTTCCTTGCACGATGGGGTGTCGACGTGGCTCATGCCCATCCCGGTGGTCTCATTGACAGAGTTCCCGAAGAGGTTCCTCGCCGAGTGCATCTGCTGCAGCGCAAGGCTTCCAAGGTCGGCGCTGGGCTTGGCAAGACCACGGGCTGGATCCATCGGACAGAGCTCGCCCATCGGGGCGTGGACATGATCGCCGGAGCGACCTATGAATCGATCGAGCGCTCGGCGGATGGGGTGAGCTTCGATCTGCACCTTGAGATCGGCGGAGAGCGCTCGGTTCTTGAGGTCGACACCGTGGTGCTGTGCACTGGCCAAGAACCAAACCGGTCATTGGCCGACGAACTTGCTGACTTCGGGATCGTGGCCCGGGTCATCGGCGGCGCAGATGTGGCCGCCGAGCTCGATGCCAAGCGCGCCATCGACCAGGGCACCCGACTCGCCGCCACCCTCTGATCAGGCCGTTCCGGGGCGCTGCGCGATGCAATCATGGCGACCCTGGCCAGCGGAGAGGCCTCGGGCTACGACCTGTCGAAACGCTTCGACGTCGGAGTAGCCAACTTCTGGACTGCCACCCGCCAGCAGCTCGCGCGTGAGCTCGACAAGATGGAGCAGGAGGGCCTGATCCGCGCTCGAGTCGTCGAGCAGGAGCGCCGGCCAACCAAGCGGGTATTCGCCCTCACCGATGCGGGCCATGCAGCCATCTTTGCGTTCTCGCTCCACGAACCGCGGCCGAGTGCCATCCGCGATGACCTGCTCGTCCAGGTCGAGACGGTGAGCCTCGGTGACCTCCACAGCATTCGGAGGTCCATCGTGGCTCGCCGAGCCCTATCGGTCTCGAAGCTCGCCGCCTACGAGCGCGCCCACGAGCGGTTGCGCGGGACCCTGACCCATGACCAGTACGTGAGCGCAGGCGAGCGGATCGGCCCCTACCTCACGCTGCTGCGAGGAATCTTGTTCGAGCGAGAGAACCTCCGCTGGTGTGACATCGCCGCCGAGGCCCTGGACCGACCAGCGGAGCCCTGGGGCAAGAGTGCCTGAGCCGAAGGCGCACGAGCGCCAGCGGATGCCTGTATCGCTGCGATCAGGAGTGAGGCGGGGGTAGTCGAGGGTCTAACTTGGGGGTTGTCCACCGATCCCCAAGCGAAGGCAGCGTGAGAGTGCCCCCCTCAACCATCATCTACACGCACACCGACGAGGCGCCCATGCTGGCGACGTACTCGCTCCTCCCGATCATCGAGGCCTATGCGACCCAGGCTGGGGTGAGGATTGAGACCCGGGACATCTCGCTCTCCGGTCGGATCATCGCCACCTTCTCTGACATGCTCGAGCCGTCGCAGCGGACCGAGGACGCGCTGGCCGAGCTCGGCGTCGCGGTCCTGTCGCCTGATGCGAACATCATCAAGTTGCCAAACATCTCTGCATCCATCCCGCAGCTCAAGGCGGCGATCGCCGAGCTCCAAGACAAGGGCTTCGCCATTCCCGACTATCCCGAAGACGCCAGCAACCCGGGGGACGCGGAGACTCTGGCACGGTTCAAGAAGGTCCTGGGCAGCGCCGTCAACCCGGTGTTGCGCGAAGGCAACTCGGATCGGCGGGCTCCGGCATCGGTGAAGAACTTTGCCCGTACCCACCCCCACCGCATGGGTCCCTGGTCGCGGGACTCGAAGACCAATGTGGCTCACATGGAAGCTGACGACTTTCGGAGCACCGAGCAGTCGGCGATCATGGCCGCGGACACCGAGCTGCGCATTGAGCTTGTGACCACCGACGGATCCGTCACGGCGCTGCGCGCTCCGCTGAGCGTGATCGCGGGGGAGATTGTCGACGCTGCCGTCCTTCGGGTGGCAACGCTGCGGGCCTTCATCGCCGAGCAGATCGCCAGGGCAGCGTCCGAAAACATCTTGTTCTCGGTGCACCTCAAAGCCACGATGATGAAGGTCTCAGACCCGATCATCTTCGGCCACGTGGTCGAGACCTTCTTCCCCAAGACCTTTGCCGACTTTGGTGAGGTGCTGGCCGAGGCGGGCTTGCACCCCAGCAATGGCCTCGGGGCGATCCTCGATGGTCTGGCTGGCCTCCCCGCTGGCACGGAGATCGCCGAGTCCTTCGCCGGTGAGATCGCCGCCGGCCCAGCTCTGGCCATGGTGGACTCCGACAAGGGCATCACGAACCTCCATGTTCCTTCCGACATCATCGTTGATGCCTCAATGCCGGCGATGATCCGTACCTCCGGGCACATGTGGGGGGCCGATGGTGAGGAGGCCGACACCCTCGCCGTGATCCCTGACTCGAGCTACGCCGGGATCTATCAGGTGACCATCGACGACTGCCGAGCGCACGGAGCGTTCGACCCTGCCACCATGGGTTCGGTGTCCAATGTCGGCCTCATGGCTCAAGCGGCGGAGGAGTACGGCAGTCACGACAAGACCTTCGAGATCTCCACCGCAGGGACCGTCAGGGTCACCGATGCTGCAGACCGGGTCATCTTCGAGATCCCGGTGGCCGTCGGCGACATCTACCGGATGTGCCAAACCAAGGACATCCCAGTCGCCGACTGGGTGAAGCTGGCGGTGAGCCGAGCTCGGGCCACCGGCATTCCCGCGGTGTTCTGGCTCGATGCCGGTCGGGCCCACGACGCCAACCTCATCACCAAGGTGGAGCAGTGCCTCCTCGATTACGACACCTCTGGGCTTGAGATCCTGATCCTGGCCCCCGAGAAGGCCATCGCCTTCTCGCTTGAGCGCATCCGGCGCGGGCTCGACACGATCTCGGTGACGGGCAATGTGCTGCGGGACTACCTGACCGACCTGTTCCCGATCCTCGAGCTCGGCACAAGCGCCAAGATGCTTTCGATTGTCCCGCTGATCAACGGCGGCGGGCTCTTCGAGACCGGAGCAGGCGGATCGGCGCCCAAGCACGTCCAGCAGCTGCTCGCGCAGGACTATCTCCGCTGGGACAGCCTGGGAGAGTTCTTGGCGCTCGCGGTGAGCTTCGAGCACCTTGCTCAGACCACTGGCAATGCTCGGGCCCAAGTCTTAGCCAGCACCCTCGACCGGGCAACTGGCACGCTCCTGCACGAGGATCGCTCGCCAAGCCGCAAGCTCGGCGGACTCGACAATCGGGGAAGCCACTTCTATCTTGCCCTCTACTGGGCGCAGGAGCTCGCTGACCAGACGACGGATCCCGAACTGGCCGAGAAGTTCGCAGGACTCGCAGCACTGCTCGGTGCCGAGGAGGAGACCATCGTCGCAGAACTGCTCGCGGTCCAGGGCCACCCGGCTGACGTCGGCGGTTACTACCGTCCCGACGATGCGATGGCTGACGCCGTGATGCGCCCGTCGGCGACATTCAACGCGGCGATCTCCACGCTGAGTTGAACCGGTGCCGGTGCCAACCAACTCGGTGTCAGGGTGCGACGTTGATGTCCTCATCGTGGGGGCTGGTCTGTCGGGGATCGGTGCAGCCTGCCACCTCCGATCCGAGAGTCCTCGTCGGACGTTCTTGCTCTTCGAGGGACGCGAGGACCTCGGCGGGACCTGGGACCTCTTCCGCTATCCGGGCATCCGCAGCGACAGCGACATGCACACGCTTGGCTATTCGTTCAAGCCGTGGACAGACGAAAAGTCGATCGCCGACGGACCGTCGATCCTGTCGTACCTGCGTCAGACAGTGGCCGAGCACGAGATCGCGTCCCACATTCGCTACTCCCATCGAGTGACGCACGCTTCGTGGAGCTCGGAGCGGTCCTATTGGTCAATCACTGCCGAGACCCCGGCGGGAACCGTGACCCTGACAGCAGCTTTCGTCTTCATGTGCGCGGGCTACTACTCCTATGTCGCTGGCCACAGCCCGGCGTTTGAGGGTCGGGAATCGTTCTCCGGGCAGATCATCCACCCTCAGGACTGGCCCGAGGACCTTGCCTATGCAGGCAAGCGAGTCGTGGTGATCGGATCCGGGGCCACGGCGGTCACAATCGTGCCGGCAATGGCCACGTCGGCATCCCACGTGACGATGCTCCAACGAAGTCCGACCTGGGTGGTGTCGCGCCCGGATCGAGACCGTGTTGCCAATGCTCTGCGTCGGGTGCTCCCGCCGACATTGGCCTATCGGATCACCCGTTTCAAGAACACCCTGCTCCAGCAGGTCTTCTATAAGCGGAGCCGAGCCAAACCCGCCAAGATGCGCGAGGCGCTGTTGGCCAGGTTGGCTAAGGATCTCGGCACCGAGTCTCAAGACCAGCTTGTGAACTTCACACCGAGCTATGACCCGTGGGACCAACGGCTCTGCCTGGTGACGAACGGTGATCTGTTCGAGGCCATGAAGCAGGGTCGAGTCGCAGTGGTGACGGATCACATCGAGCGCTTCGATGCCTCTGGGATTCAACTGGCCTCCGGGGATCACCTCGAAGCCGATCTGATCATCACCGCCACCGGCCTCGAGCTCGTGACCCTCGGCGAGGTGGCCTTCGACCTTGACGGGGTGCCGATCGACTTCGGCGATACCTGGACCTACAAGGGCTTCGCCTACTCCGGGGTGCCCAACCTGGCGTCGGTCTTCGGGTACGTCAATGCCTCGTGGACGCTGCGGGCCGATCTCATCGCCTCGTATGTCTGCCGACTGCTGAACCATCTCGAGGCCACGGGTACCTCGGTGGCCACCCCGCGACTGCGAGCGTCCGACCGGTCGATGCCGGCTCGGCCCTGGATCGATGAGTTCACACCTACCTATATGACCCGGGCCATGGACCGGTTCCCCCGCCAAGGGGACCGGGAACCGTGGGTCAACCCCCATGACTATCGCCACGACCGTCGCATCTTCCTCAAGGAGCCCCTCGACGATGGCGTCATGGCCTTCGACTCCTCTGGCGAGGCCGCCCAGGGGTGACGTGGTCGTGCTCTGCGGCAATCGGACCTGGCCTTCACCGGTCCAGGTCGTGTTCGATCTGATTGGGCTGAGCCAACATGATCGGGTGATCGGGGGGTCGACGACGAGAGTGTGCCTGACCGTCTTTTGCTGTCGGGGCCTTCGTGGCACGCAGCGAACTGAGGGAGGTCCCATTGATCGAGGGTGCCGCCGCTTCCTCTCCGAGGGCCTGTCGATGTTCGATCATTGCGATCCCGCGGCATCGCAGGACGGCCAAACCATGGCGCGGTGAGTCCACACGCTGACCCGACATGGAGTGTCCTGCCTGGCGCTCCCATCCGGCCAGCCTGGGGCATGGATGTCGGCGCACCTTGAGGACTTCGCCTATGGGCTGTCGGGTCGGCGCTCGCCAGGTGCATCTCAGTCAAGGGGTCTTGCTAGCGTATGGTCGATGAAGGCCGTGCGCCTCCGGCCGCACCGAAGATTCGGCACCTCGGTGCTCGGAGCAGTGCTGGCCATGACCTCGATGGCCACCATAAGTCCAGCGGGTGCCGCTCCAGCGACCCCGGCGAGGGGTTGTCTGTGGTTCGGTCCAGCGCATGGCGAAGGCCGCTTCAACGTGGCCTTCCCCGATACTGGGGCGACGTACTGGACGGCGACCATGACGGTGCCCGTCGGAGCGGTCCTCACCTTCGAAGGACAGTTTCCCAAGGCTCGCTCCATGTCGTTCAATGCCTATGACGATCAGGGAAGGGCGACGAGCGGCCTGCCGGACGCCTTGATCGTCCCAGACCGAGGATCGACGAACCCCTTTCGTGTAGGCGGATCGCGAACGACCGTTCGTCGGAACTACTCGGTGAACGTGATCCCTCGATCCCCGACGAGGCCGATGCCCCGCAACACAATCGAAGCGGGCCCGGGTCGCCAGATCCTCTTCTATCGGGTGTACCTGCCGGACCGGGGCACTGGCCTCACCGGTGGGGTCGGGCTCCCCGGAGCCACGCTGCACCTCGCGGACGGCAGCGTGCTTCGCGGCCCGGCGGCATGTCGGGCGGTGGGGGCATCACGGTCAGCCCCTCCGAGTCAGACCTTCTCTCGGGCGACCTATGACGCACTCCGATCTCAGACCGGGAGGCCACCGACCTTCCCGGCACAGGATCC
>Ga0114958_10001622_pt1 | contig 17467 bp, 10 predicted proteins | sample C_130208_EF_Meta_FD_89577 | JGI IMG/M metagenome (GOLD analysis project Ga0114958, IMG submission 89577) | Freshwater microbial communities from Lake Croche, Canada to study carbon cycling - C_130208_EF_MetaG | ecosystem: Environmental > Aquatic > Freshwater > Lake | place: Lake Croche, Canada...
TATTAAACAAGAAAAAATAGCAACCATTACAGAAAAACAGTGTACAAAATGCACCACCATAAAACCAATAATTAACTACTGTAAAAAATCTGCATCAGCAGACGGTTATCAATCGTGGTGTAAACCATGTAACAACACCCATAAAAAGTTGAACAATATATTAATTTAATTAATTAAATTAATATAATGACACATGTTTTTTTAAAGAAATATAATTGTAATTTAGTACCGCTTTCATCAAAAAAACCAGTATATTATCGTGAAGACAATCCTAATATAATAGTTAAAACTTTTATTACGGATAATGAAGTTAAAATACATAAAAAAGCTGAGAACCTTGTACCTTGTCCAAAAATAATAGACCATTTTATTGAAGATGATATTGGTTATTTTTTAATGGAAAAAATTAATGGTGAAACAATATATGATGTTTATGGCGATGATTCTAAAAATGTACCAAAAGAAGTATGGAAACAAATTTATTCCATTATTAGTAAATTATATTATAATGATATTCATTACCTAGATATCACACCTTATAACTTTATCATTGAAAAAAATACTGAAAAAGTTTTTATAATAGATTTTGGTGATGCAAAAGAGGTTAAAATTAATTGGTTTTTAAAGGACTTTATAGATGGAGAAAAATCTTGGAATTCAGATTTTGCTTAGTTATGTAATAAACTTTTTTTTAATTCTAAATATTTATTTTTATATTTTATATATTTTTCTCTATAATTTTTATTTTGATTATATTTTTTACCACTTCCTTTACACACTCCGCATTTAACTAGAATAATTCTTTCAGGATTTTTAGGACATGTACCTTCACAATTACCATTAGTAGTTCTACATTTACAATATGTACACATTTGTGACTCATCTCCTTTTACATCACCTACTCTAACATAATTATGAAATCCTCCTCTGTAAGTTTTTAATTGACCTGTACCTTTACATACTGTACAATTATCTTGTTTATTAGACATTTATATAATATAATTTATAAAAAAATTTTTAAAAGTTTATTTACAATTACATTTTTCTTTTGAATAATTATTACAGTTATTACATAGACTATATGTAATTAGATTTTTATTTATTTTATCAAGTTTCATAATTTCAAACTTATATTTTTTTAGATGAGTTTCCAAATCATCCAAATGATAAAAAGTTTTACCATCATCAGAACAATATTTACATTGACAAAGATATCCTTTTTCTATAGTGAAACTAATAAAGTCAGGTAGTTTATAATAATTAGATGAATTAATCATAGAAGAGTACATAAAAGATATTATATTAATTTAATAAATTAAAATTTCAATTTTTTTACTAGAATATAATCTCGTCTTTAGTATATGCCAAGAAAAGATTCTAGATCAAATAGTCTAACTTTTAAAGACCCTTTATCTTTCAAACCACCTGTCATTCCAAAACCATTACCAGCATATAAACCTCCAATGTATTTTCCAAAACCTACATTATTTGATTCAGTAAAACAAGGGTTTGGTTTTGGATTAGGTTCATCTATAGCTCATTCATTTATGGGAACACCTAATTTATTTAGTGGTTCATCTAATAAAATAAATTCTAATTGTGATACAATGAAGAATGACTATAATAAATGTATTTTAGAAAACAAGTATAATGACCCTAAAAATACTTGTTATAATTTAGAAAAGGAATATGAAAAATGTAAAAATGAATAATATTAAAAATTATATTTAATATTTTTTATTTAGAAACTGGTACTGATGGTATAGGAGCAGGAATTGTACTAACTACAATTGGTGCAGATATAGGTGTAGGAACTGGGGTTTCACATCTAAAAGCAGCAACCATTACAATTAATAATAATAAAAGACAAATTACAATAAACCATCTATATTTCTTTAATTTATATTTTTTTTTACCAATAACCAATTTAGATTTACCTAACATTTTTTTAATACTTTTATCAATATTATCCATTTTTTCAATTATATTATTTTTGCCAACCTTTTTAGATTTAGTTGATGCACATGGACAAGATGCTTTATTATTTTTTTTTACCATTTAATATATATTATATTTTAGATATTTTTTACACCCCTGAAGATTTAAAAACGTTTTATTTTTCATAAAAAAGTACATATAATAAATATATAACTAAAGCAATTGAAATATACATTAATAATTTATGTAATAATTTATTTTTGCGACGACGACCTTGGGTTTTTAATGTTGCGTTCATTAAAGGTAAAGAGTTTGATTCAGGATAACTTTCTACAGCAACTGATTGAGGAGTTTGATTTAATTCACGTGTTTGTTGAATTTGATCAATGCTAGTTATTCTGACAGGTTCTTGTTGTTTTTCAACAGTTGCCATATGAAATTCTTTTTGGTTCATTATTTTTAAATTATCATTTTTATCTACTAATTCTTTTACATTTAATACATTACTATCAATTTCCATTCTTAATGGGTCATTTACTTTAGTTGTTTCCATAATTGTTACATAAGGTGATTTTAAAATAACATCTCCATTTAAATTATTTTCTTTCACATCAGCTACATTTGAATCAGGATATACTAGGTTATTTGATTGATGAGAATTATTAGGTAAAGAAAATGAAATATTGCCTGGCATAATCATTCCAGGTTGAACATCAGTAATAACTACAACAGGTTCTAAAGATGTATTTGGATTAGATTTAACAGGTTCTCCATTAATCGGACTATTTAAACCATTTACAGGACCTACATTATCGGGTAAATTATTAGAGTTAGGTAATTTATCAATATGATTTATATCTGAATATAAGGATTTTTTTTCTTTTAAAACTGTATCAACAACAGGGTAAGTTACACCTTCAAATGTTTCTACATTAGTAGGATAACATTTCCATGTTACTTTATCATTATTTGTATTGTAAGACATTTATATATATAATATTAGATAAAATTTAAATATTTTTATTTAGGTATTAATATATTTACACTATTTTCAAAACTATTTTTAGGGAACATAATATAAATTTTCTTTTTAGAATTTGTAAAATCTTCAGTATATTCAGATTTAGCAGATCCAGCTTTATGATGATATACTTTACCTTTTTTTGTTTTAGGTTTTTCAGGTGTTTCAGATATTTTAGTTTTATTTTTATTTTTATCATTTTTAAAATCTTCAGAGTATTCAGATTTTGCAGTTCCAGCTTTATGATGATATACTTTACCTTTTTTTGTTTTAGGTTTTTGAGGTGTTTCAGAGGTATTAGATGCGGTAGGTTTTTTATCCTTTTTAAAATGTTCAGTAGTAGAAAAAAAATTTAAGAAATATTCTTCAAAAATATTAGATTTAAAAATAGTATCCATATAAAATAAATTAGATTTTATTTTATATATTTTTATTTATATTTTTTTCAAAAAATGGATTTGGGTAATAATATTTGAATTGATTTTTGATTTAAATTAGGTAATAATACTTGAATTGATTTTTGAGATAACGAAATATTATCAAAGTTTTCTTTTTTAAAAGAATTTTTAGAGTTCTTCTTACTCTTTTTACTCTTTTTACTCTTCTTACTCTTCTTACTCTTCTTACTCTTCTTACTCTTCTTACTCTTCTTACTCTTCTTACTCTTCTTCTTTTTTTTCTTTTTACTTCCTTTCTTTTCGCTACTAGTTTGTGTTATAACACTTTCAGCATTAATTAGATTAACATTTCTAGTAGTTGAAACTTTTAATATAGGTTTATTTTCACTTTTAGTTAAAAAATTTTTTTCAGATGAAATAGTATTTAATTTTGAATTAATTTGTTCTTGTAATCTTTCTTGTAGTTGTTGTTTTAATTCTTCTTGTAATTGTGTTTGTTTTTGTATTTGTTGTTTTTGTGTTTGTTGTTCTTCTATTTGTTGTTTTTGTGTTTGTTGTTCTTCTATTTGTAGTTTTTGTGTTTGTTGTTCTTGTATTTGTTCTTGTAATTTAACGACTAACTGATTTTTAATAATTTCAGATTGAATCAATTGTTCTTTAAGTAAAATAGAAGGACTAAATATTGTCAAGTTATTATTAATATTTTCTTCTACTATCAGTTTTTCCTCTTCAGAAATTACAGAAAAATGTTCTTTTAAATATTTGTTATTCATATATAATAAGTTATAAAATATTATATATATAATATTTTATATTTTACTTGAATTAAAAAAATGCTTCAACTAATTTATTATAAATTTCGATTTTTAAATTATCAAAAGTTTCTAATTGTCTTTCTCTGTCTAATCTTTTCTTTTCTAATCTTTTTTTTCTTCTTAATAAACCTTCTCTGAATCGAGCATCTAAATCAGCACGAGATAGACGCTTCCTTGATACTTTTTTTCTAGATTTACTTAATACACTCTTACCAGATTTACTTGATACACTCTTACCAGATTTACTTGATACACTCTTACCAGATTTACTTGATACACTCTTAACAGATTTACTTGATACTCTCTTAGGAGATTTACTTGCTACTTTACTTGCTACTTTACTTGCTACTTTACTTGCTACTTTACTTGCTACTTTACTTGCTACTTTACTTGTTACTTTACTTGCTACTTTACTTGTTACTTTACTTGCTACTTTACTTTTAGATTTACTTGAAGGTTTACTTACAGCTTTAACAACAGGTTTAACTACAGGTTTAACAACAGGTTTAACTACAGGTTTAACTTCTTTTATTTCTATTTCAGATTCTGTTTCTGGTTTCACTTCATTAACAGATTCAACTTCAGATTCAACTTCAGATACAACTTCAGATACAACTTCAGATACAGCTTCTGGTTCCACTACTTTTTCATCAGTTTGAAAAAATTCAATAAAATTTTTCACATAAGGAGATTTTAAAAATAATTTTAAATTATTTTCCATATTTTTTACTTATATACTATAAACTACAAAATTATTAAATTTTATCTATAATAATATTTAATTTTATTTGGTTGTACCACCGAAACCAAATAATCCACCAATATTCTGAGCAATATTTCCTACAATTGAACCAATATTTTGTTGACTATTTGCTTTCGTAGAAGGTTTTTTGGAAGCTTTTACTTTAGGTGAAGCTTTTACTTTAGGTGAAGCTTTTACTTTAGGTGAAGCTTTTGCTTTAGGTGAAGCTTTCACTTTGGGTGAAACTTTTCCTTTAGGTGATGCTTTTACTTTTGGTGAAACTTTTCCTTTAGGTGATGCTTTTACTTTTGGTGAAACTTTTCCTTTAGGTGAAACTTTTCCTTTAGGTGAAGCTTTTACTTTGGGTGAAACTTTTCCTTTAGGTGATGCTTTTACTTTAGGTGAAACTTTTCCTTTAGGTGAAACTTTTCCTTTGGGTGAAACTTTTCCTTTAGGTAATGCTTTTACTTTGGGTGTTACTTTTTTGGGTGAAACTTTTACTTTGGGTGTAACTTTTTTGGGCATTACTTTTTTGGGTGTTAATTTTTTGGGCAATACTTTTTTAGGTGTTACTTTAGCACCTCTAGTTATAGATTTAGCCTTAGTTGATTTGGTCTTAGTGGATTTAGCTTTGGCTTTAGATGAAGGTACTTTAGGAGATAAAGATTTTTTAGGTGCAGATTTCTTGGTAGCTTTCTTTATAATTGGTTCAACTTTAGTTAGTTTACCTGAACGCATACTACCGCCTAATTTTGCCGCACGTGCAGTAGGTTGTGCTATAAATGGTGCAGGAGCAGGAGGTAATGATTTCTTATTAGCAGCTTCTAACTCAGCTTGTTGAGCTAATTTATTGGCTTCGGCTTCTTGTTGGGCTAATAATAATGATTGTACTCTTTGTTGAGCTATTAATCTTTGATTAAAATTTGCAGATGAGTCAGCTTCAGATTGAGCTAATCTGAGAGCATTAGCTAATGCTGCAGCTTGATCTTCGATTTGAGCTAAATCTCTAATCTTTTTAGCTTGTACTGCAGCAATTTGTTTAGCTTGAGCTAATGCAAGAGCTTGTGTTTCAGCTTGAGCTGCTGCTTGTGCTGCAGCTTGTTCTTTCATTGCTTCTTCTGCCTCAATCTTAGCTAAAATAGCTGCTTCTTGTGCAATATATGCAGCAACTCTTTGTTGTTTAATTAAATTTTCAGATTTTTCTTTTGCTTCAGATTCTGCTAATATTACTGCAGCCTTTTGAGCTTCAATTGCTTTTTGTTGAGCTATTTGTACAGCACGTTTTATATTTTCTTCACGAATATAGTTTTCTCTAGCAATTGCTTTTTGTTCAGCTATATTTTTTTCTTCAGCTACATAAGCAGCATAGTCAATTGCTTTTTTACGTTCAATCATTTCTTCTTGAGCAATAGTAGCTGCTTTGAGTTTACGTTGAGTTTCAATAACTAATTGACGTTGAGCAAGTATTACTTCTTCTTCTGCCTTAGCAATATCTCTGACACGTTCTTGATCTTTTGCAATATTAAGTAATCTTAATTTTTCAATTACTTCTGCTTTTGCTATTGCTTCAGATTGAGCATATGCTTCAACTCTAGCTAATGCTTCAGCTTGAGCTAAAGCCATTGCAGCCATTTGTTGTTTTCTAAGTATTTCTGCATTTTTTGCATTATTTGCTTCTTGAATAGCTAGAGCTTGAGCTGCAGCCATTTTTGCTGATAAATCAGCTGCATCTTTATCAGCTTTTGCCTTAGCTGCAGCTGCAGCAATAGCTCTAGCGTTATCAATAATTTTTTCTTGAGCAATGGCATTATTTCTTTTTGTTAATTCTTCAGCTTGTGTTAATACAGTAATTCTTAAATTTTTATTAGTTAATGATGCGGATTCTTCTTGAGCAATAGCTAAAGAAATTGATCTAGCTTTAGCATCGAGAACAACTTTATCAAAAGCAACTTTATCTTTAGCAAGTTTACTAATTATTGTATCAGAATCATTTTTAGATAAATATATGAATGTTTGTTTATCTTTCATTGTTAATGGTAAACTAGACATTATAATACCATCTTTATCTAACATTTGAAGTTTATAACCTTGGGCAATTCTTTCTTTACAGCAATCACCACGTTGGTATACAATTACTGATGCTACATTAGTATCTGAATCTAATGATTGTGTATCATCTAATTCTACCATCCAGAATACAGAGGGATCTCTACCATTGGAGTGATATACATTAGGCCAGTTTTTAACCGCTTCTGTACCATCAACAGCGTTATCTGGGCTACCTTCAGCACTATTATATTGTCCACTAGAAGTTGCTTTTTTGCCTTTTGCAATATTTACACCTTTATTATTTAATACTACAACTTGAGCTAAATGAAGATAATCATTGCCACCAGTTATTTTTACGAATTTAACAGGTCTAGATAAAACAGCATCTGGTTTTTGAATACCACATACAAATTCAATCTCATATTGTTTCTTGACATTTGGTTCAGGGTCGTTACCGAAAGAACCAACATTTACAGTAAATTGGCTTTTTTGATTACCAATTATACCATCAACAATACTTAATGATTTGTTATAAGATGGATGATTTTTATTTTTATAAGGAATTGAACTACATTTTGTCTTGTCCCATTTACCAAAAGAGAATTTACCATCTACAACTACCGAACCATCAGGGCAAGCAATATTTGCTACTTCACCATCACAACCTGTTACAGAAAGTTGGAGAGGCAAGTTTAATCCAACACAATCATTATTAAATGTAGTACCATTTGTTTTCTTACATTCACCATTATTACTATTAAATATTCCACCTAAAGTATCACATTCATCTTTTTGGTATACACGAATGGGTTGACCAGAAGCATTTACACCAGGTTTACCATATTTGCCACAGAATTTAATGTTAGACTCATTGTGTTCATAAACTTGATCGAATAAGCCCCATTTGCTGACCAAGTATTTTTCTATATTTCTACGAGTAACATCATCTAAAGCACTTTGTATTATAATAATTTCTGCAATGTCGCCTTGTAAGTTTTGTCCAACTGCGCCACCAATTAAGAAATGGTCAAAATCACCAGTAGGACCTTTCTTTGTTTCAATTAATATACCATCAACATATGTTGTTAAGTTATCACCATCCACTTTTGTTGAAACTAAACGCCATGTATTTAAGTTAGTTACATTAGGTACATTCGCATTAATGTCATTCCATTTTCCATTACCTGTAAAAGTAGCAATATTATTATTTGATGTACCAATGAATAAAGAACCATCTCCAGTAGAACCATGAACAACTCTTTGATAACTATTTGCATTATTTAATTTTTGAATTGTAAATATGGTAAAGCCTTTTCCTTTAAATCCAGAATAAGTTACTAAATATGAATTTTTACCGTTAAAGGTTAGTACTGAACTATTTAAATTTTTATCAGATGATATAATAGCAGAATTATTTACATCTCTGGTTACTGCATGTCTACCATTACCACTTTTATCTTTCCATACATTTATACCTGAACCAATAGGAGCATCATCACCAGCTAATACATCAGCACCATCTAACCATAATTCAATTTTGTTGTAAGGAGGTAAAGAAGAAAGTGATGTATTACAGTTTCTAGATAAAGGTACATAAGTTACTCTGCCCGAAATACCTTTAGTAGATAAGTTGGATAAAGCAATTACTTCATCAACAGTTAAATCACGGTTGTATACATTCAAGTATTGTAAATAACCAGAATAACCTCTTGTTTTGTCACAAGAGCCTGCTAATAAAATTTTAGTAAATGTATTAAATTTATCTGTTCCCTTTTTAGTTCCAACTAATACACCATTTAAGTAAAAGTTAACTGTATAATCTGCTGCTACAGTGATAGCAACATGATTCCATGTTTGAGATTTTACTAGACCAGTTTTAGAATTAATTGATGTCCAAGTATTTGGTAACGCTGAATGTACACCTATACTACCGTCAGCTAATAAATCAACTTGGATACCTCCACATCTAAGGTCTTTATCAGTTAATGAAAGCATAGTTTGATGTCCAGATTGAATTTTATCTACATTAAACCAGAATGATAGTGATAAAGGTACATTTTGAGCACTAGATAATGTTATGTAGTTATTTGAAAATGTTCCTTCACCTATTGTGTTTTTGAAATAAGCTGCATTACCTAATTTACCTGAACCATATGTAAGTTCACCAACTACAACATAGTCTGTAACATTACATAAGCCCATATAATCTTTATATCCTCTAGGTTTAGCAGGGTGGTCTTCATCTAAACTATTGAGTAATCCCCATTTTGTAGCTAAATAAGATTCAATAGTGAATATTTCTGCATCAGCAACAGCAACATTCCACATAACTATTTCTGCTATTTGTGCATTAGATACTTCATTATTACAGCAGTGACCTAACCCTCCATTTAAGAATAAACCATCAAAAACATCACCAAGTTTAACATTCTTGGCAATTTTCAAACCATTTACACTAACAGTTGTTACTCCCTCGATATTTCTTCTTACTAAAAACAAATCCCATTTATTATCAGAAGCTGCAGCAGCAGGGTTATCGTAAGGATGAACTATCCAACCTTCAACATGTATACAGTTCTTTCTGCCGTTCCAGTAGCCATAGAGTTTGTTGCCGTTACCAGTAACAAATCTTCCATTTGTTTTATTTAATTGTCTAGCTACAAATGCCATAGTATAGGCTTTTGATTTTAATTTAGAACTTAATTCAAAGTTTGATGTAGTACTAAATTCTAATACGTTTAATTTGTTTAATACATTTGCCTTGACAACTGGGTAATTAGCGGAGTCGCCAGAAGAATTGTATAAATAATATTTACCATCAAGTGTATTTGCATCTAATTTAGCAACTTTATTAATAGATTCATCGAGAACATTTGCTACAATTACTTTTTGAACAGCATCCGCACTTAAAGGATTTGATGTAAATAATACATTTTTGTTTGCATCTAAAAATGTTACTAAATAACCTGAGGCCAATCTACCTTGGTAACCATCTGCACGATTATAAATTGTAAAACTGATTAATTCAGTTGGTGATGAAAGTTCAACTTGAAACAATGCATTAGGTCCCTTGCTATGATATTCTTCAGGATGAGCTCTAGATAATTCTTTTCCATCAATAGCTTTAACTTCTAAACCATCAAAACCAACACCACTTGAAGTTGCTTTTCCTGATTTTGCTACATTTATACCATTTATATCTGTTACAACTAATTGAGAAAAGTGTAAGTAATCACTACCACCAGATATTTTTACAAATGAAACATTCTTAATAGTATTTTGTTTTTGAATAGGTTTTGCTGTTAATGTTGATGCATCACACCATATTTGCATTCCAGTTATAGGGAAACCTGCAATTGGTGAAATAGCATTAGGTCCAGCAGGAACATACGCAGGGTGAGAAGGTTCCATATATTGTTTTAAGCCCCATTTATTTGCCAAATATGTTTCAATTACAGTTACATCACTGTCATTGGTAAATCTATTCCATACAATTACTTCGGCTACTTGAGCATCAGAAACATCATTATAAATACTTTTATTTAAATTTAAACCATCAAATTTACCACCACCAGTTACATCCTTTTGTACTACTTTACCATTAATACTAATTGTAGCTTTACCGTCTATAGTTCTTCTAAAAATCATTAAATCCCAGTTATCATCAGAAGGTATAAAATTATCTTGATTGCCTTGCCAACCATTTAAGTGAACAATACTTTTTCTTCCATTCCAATAACCTAATAATCTGTTATCATTACCACATAAAACACGACCATTAGATTTACCTACTTGTCTTATAACTGATGCTAAAGTATATTCATCTAATTTTAAGCTGTTGTTTAACATTAAGTAAGATGCTGGTGTTACTGCTACAACAGGTAATTTATTTAATCCTTTCTCTAAGACTAAGGGTAATTCATTGTAGTTTTGAGAAGGATTTACCCATGAATATTTCTTATCAAGAGTTGAACTGGACCATGTGTTAATTTTTTTATTAACCATATCTTTTAATGTTTCTGCATCAAACCATGTTTTGATACCAGCAATAGGAAAATTAGGTATAGATGATGTTGCATTGACTGGTGGTGCTATATAACCAGGAATATTTTCTGAAACTTCATTTAGCATTCCCCATTTTTTAGCTAAATAACCAACTACAGTGTTATGTTCATCATCATTTAAACCAGTGTTCCACATGAGAATTTCTGCAATTTGACCATCGGATGTTTCACCACCGCAGCAACCACCTTTATTTACATACAAGTTATCAAAAGGTTGAACATTGTCGTTTAAGCCTATTGTTACACCATTTCTAGAGAATTGATGAATTACTTCATTAGGAACCATTTGTTCCATTTCACCATTTAAATTCTTACTGGTGTATAATACTACATTATTTGAATCTAAATAAAATACTTTGTAACCAGAACCTAATCTTTCATTGCAGCAATCACCGCGATTGAAAATTTTCACTTTAGAAACATCAGAAGGAGCATCTAATTCAAGGGTCCATTCACCTTGGCCACCTTTACTAATATAACAATTTTCTTCTCCAACACCAACTGTTTGATTACCATTTACAGCTATATCAGATTTAGTGTGCTTACCATAGATATCTTTAGATGTAGTTTTTCTTTTTTCAGAAATATTATTACCATTAGAATCATATACTTTAACTTGACCAAGTTGTAAATATTCGGTACCTCCAGCAATCTTTACATATTTAACACCTTTTACAATCTTATTAACAATTGAATTTTTTCTGCATACATAAATATCCCATTCAGAATCGGCCTCATAAGGTTGAGGAGCTTTATTAATATCATTATTAAATGCAATCCAACCTTCAACGTGTGTTAGGTTCTTTCTACCACCCCAGTAACCATATAATTTATTACCATCACCAATTAAAAGTCTTCTATTGGTTTTGCCTAATTGTCTCGAAACAAATGCTAATGTGTAGTCATTGGATTTCATTTTTTGACTTAATTCCATATTGTTTTCAGGTTTGAATTCTAAAACAGGTTTTCCATTTAATACTTTATCTCTTACAGTAGGATAACTATTTTTATTATCACTAGAATTTGTAAAAAAGTATTTGTTGTCAAAAGTTTTACTTGACCATCTATTAATTAGTTGTCCATCTTTTCCTGCTAATGATTCACCATCTAACCAAAATTGTAATTTACTTACAGGAAAACCTTTTACAGGTGCTTCCGCATTAGGAGGAGGAGGAATATATGCAGGGTGTTCCATAGATAAGTTGGATCTCATACCCCATTTAGTTGCTAAATATGTTTCTAGAGCAACTATTTCTTTATGGTCAATATCTATAGACCAAACCATTAATTCAGCAATTTGACCATTAGAATATTCATTCCATTGATTTTTATTAATTAATAGACCATCAAAGCGTTGACCTCCAGTTACGTTCTTTTGTAATATTCTACCATTTCTAGAAATAGTGGCTTTACCATCTTCTGATCTTCTTAATACCATTAAATCCCATTCATCGTTAGAAGGAATGAAAACATTATACGCTCCTTGCCAACCTTCTAAGTGAACAACACCTTTTCTACCACTCCAATAACCAAATAATCTATTACCATTACCACAGATTAATCTACCATTTGAACCACCCATTTGTCTTGCTACAAATGCAACTGTATATGATTCCGATTTCAATGATGCGTTAATTTCAATATTATTTTCAGGTTTGAATTCTAAAACTGGTAATTTATTTAAAATATTATCCTTAACTATAGGGTATTGTTTGTCATCATTGCTAGTATTTTGTAAGAAATATTTTCCATCTAAAGTTCTAGAGTCCCATTTACTTACTTTTTGACCATCTTTTCCTGCAAATACCTTTGCATCTACCCATAATTTGATACCAGATACAGGGAATTCTTTAGTAGGAACTTCAGCATTAGGAGGAGGGGGTACATAGTTAGGGTTTGATGAAACTAACTCAGAACGTAAATCCCATTTGATTGCCAAGTATTTTTCTATAGTTAGACATTCTTTTTCAGAAAGAGTAGAATTCCAGAATAAAATTTCAGCAACTTCACAATCAGATGGTTCCATTGGTCTATTGATATTTAACCCATCAAAATCATTACCACCGTCTACTTTGTCCTGGTAAATTTTACCATTTCTTGTTAATGTAGTTTTTTTATTATTATCTCTTGTGATTATTATTAAATCCCATTGATCATCTGCCGATATGAATTTATCAGGAGACCCTACCCAACTATCCATGTGAATAATACCTTTTCTTCCATTCCAATGACCTAATAATTTATTACCATTACCTGAAATAATTCTACCATTTGAACCTCCAGTGTGTCTTACAACAAATGCAAGGGTATATGCAACAGCATTTAATTTACCAGTTGATAATAAGTATTGATTGGTACTAAAACGTAAAATATTTCTATTATTTAATCCACCTGGAATGATAGTAGGGCATTGATTTAAATCATTGGAAGGATTTAATAAATGATATTTACTATCAGATGTGGATGAAACCCATTCACACATTTTATTTGCAGATTGATCTATAAAATTAGCTATTACAATCTTTTGTATTTTGTCAACAGTTAAATTGTTAGATACAAACAATAAAGAGTTATCTTCATCTAATAATGATACTTTGTAACCAGTTGCTAATCTATTTTGGTTTGAATCTCCACGATTGTAAATTGTTATACTAGCAATTTCAGCAGGTTTTTTGAGTTCAACTTGCCACCATGCATTACCAGTTTTACTATGATAAACTTGAGGATAATCTCTAACTTTTTCATTACCATCTACTGCAATTGATTCAGATGTATCATAACCAACACCATTAGATGTAGTTTTTCCATCTTTAGATACATTTGCATCATATATATCTGTTGCTACAACTTGAGAAAAATGTAAGAAATCAGTACCACCAGAAACTCTTACAAATTTTACTTTTTTAATAGATTTTTGTTTAGTAATATTCTTAATCTCTAATTGCGATGCATCAAACCAAGCTTTAAGAGGATTTACAGGGAGACCAATAATAGCATCATCTACAAATTCTTCAACAACTTTTTTAAATTTAGTAATAACTAATTTATTAATAGTATTTACAGGATTTGATAAGTTTTCAGCAGTTGCATAGTTGTCATCAGATGGTATTAAATCAGGACCTAATCCCCATTTTCTAGATAAATAAGCTTCTACAAAATTTAATTGGTTATCAGAAAGGGCTATTTGCCATAACATTAATTCTGCAAGTTGACCATCAGAACGTTCATTCCATTGATTCTTGTTAATTAATAAACCATCAAAACCTTGACCACCAATTACACTATCTTGAAGTTTTACAGCATTTCTGAAAATAGTTGTTTTACCATCTGTTGTTCTTCTAATCATCATTAAATCCCATTCAGAATCAGAAGGTACACCATTAGAAGAACCAGCCCAACCTTCTAAGTGTACAACTCCCTTTCTACCATTCCAGTAACCCAATAATCTATTACCATTACCACAAATAAATCTACCATTAGCCATACCCTTTTGTCTAGCAACATAAACTAATGTATATTCATCAGATGATATATTATTGTTAATTTCTAAATTTTGTACTGGTGTAAAGTTTAATACAGGTAATTTATTTAAACCATTTTGTAATATAGTAGGAAATGTAACAGTATCATTTGCAGCATTCTTTAAGAAATTTTTATCTTTAGTTTTGCTATTTATTTTACCAACACTTGTACCAGTAACATCTTTTAAAGTAGATACATCAATCCATAAATCTAAACCATTAACAGGTAAATTAGATACAGATGATTCGGCATTAGCAGGAGGTAACATATAAGCAGGATGTTTATTGTCAAGTGCAGAACGCATGCCCCATTTATTGGCTAAATAAGTTTCAAGAGCTACTGTTTCATTGTCATTAATAAATCTATTCCAAAGAAAAAGTTCAGCTACTTGACCATTAGATGATTCATTATTGCAACAGTGACCAGTTCCAGAGTTAATGTATAAACCGTCAAAATTTTGTCCACCTTCTTTATTTTTAATATATGTTAAACCGTTTACATTAATAGTTGATTTACCATTGGATGTTCTTCTGATGATTACAATATCCCATTTATCATTAGAAAGTTTTGCAGGGGAACCATCATTATTACCACGAGGTTCAGCAACCCAACTTTCTAAGTGGAAAATATTTTTCCAACCTCCATGGAAACCATATAGTTTATTACCATTACCTACGAAGAATCTACCATTAGTACCACCTGTTTGTCTGGCTAAATAAGCAAAAGTATATGTTTGACTGGAAAATGGTGTTGTCATTTGCATATTATTTTCAGGTTTAAAGTCCAATACAGCTAAACCTCCTCTAGTATTATCCATAACAGTGGGAGGATTACTAGATGTAAAAAAGTATTTACCATCTTTTGTTTTACCATTCCATTGTTTTGGTTGTTGACCATTTTTACCAGAAAAATCATTGGCATCAACCCATAATTGAATACCTACAATAGGGAAACCATCAATAGGTGACACAGCATTAGGAGGAGGAGCTATGAATGCAGGATGGTTGGAATCTAATGTAGTTTGTAAACCCCATTTAGTTGCTAAATATGTTTCTAATGCAGTTTGTTCTGAATCAGATATAAATCTGTTCCATACAAATATTTCTGCAACTTCACCATCTCCGCCTTCTACTTGATTTATTTGTAAACCATCAAAACCTGAACCACCATCAACACCTGAAAATAAAACTGTACCATTTCTAGTATAAGTTGTTTTACCTTCAGGAGTTCTTCTGAATACATTTAAATCCCATTCGGTATCAGCAGTTGAAAACTTGTTGTCAGTGTTTCCTACCCAACTTTCAACATGAATTACATTTTTTCTGCCAGCCCAATAACCATATAATTTATTTCCATTACCACCAATCAATCTGTTATTTCTGGGACCAGTTTGTCTGGCAAGATATGCTAATGTATAAGTAATAGAACTTAAACCAGAATTTAATCCCATATTATATTCACCTTTAAAAATTAATGTAGATAAGTTATTTAAACCTTTAGCTTTCACCATAGGATATGTAGCATTATTGTTTGATACATTTTGTAAGAAATATTTAGCATCTTTAGTTCTAGGATTCCATTTTGAAATTTGTTCACCATTTTGTTTAAATGTAGATGCATCTAACCATACTTTTACATTAGTTACAGGAAAACCAACAATAGGTGCATCCATGTTTGGAGGAGGAGCTATATAAGATGGGTGTGAAGGTGAAAGTTCAGAACGTAAACCCCATTTGGTTGCTAGATAAGTTTCTAAATCTGTTGTTTCATTATCATTTAATGAGTTATCCATTAAGATTACTTCTGCAATTTGTGCATTAGAAGTTTCTCCGCTATGTGCACCACCAGTGTTAATATATAAACCATCAAAATTTGCACCACCTTCCGATTTTACAATTGTGAAACCATTTCTAGACATTATATTTTGTCCATTTTTTTTTCTGATTACATATAAATCCCATTCGTCATTAGAAGTAGTTGCTGCATTTCCATCAAGCCAACCTTCATTAAACAAACGATTCTTGCCCCCACCCCAATAACCGTATAATCTATTTCCATTACCAATAAATAGTCTTCTATTTACACCACCAGCTAATTGTCTTGAAACAAATGCAAATGTGTAATCTTTTAATGCAATATTTTTTGTGTTTGACATTTGATGTTGAGGTTGAAATTCAACAATTGGTAAATTATTAAGAATGTTTTCTTTTACTATAGGCCAATTAGTTTTACTATCAGTACTTTTCATGTCAACAATTTTAGATGATTCGCTCGATACTACATTTTGTAAACTTTCCCAAGTTTGAATATTTTTTCCATCTTTTCCTACAAGGAGTGCACCATCTAACCATAATTGAATACCTTTAAATGACGGTTTTGAAATTAACTTAATCTCTTTCGATTCAGATTTAATAGTATTTTCAAATGTTTCATGAGTTTTCATTTTTTTACTAGGACTTTGAGATATCCATTCTATATTTTTATTTTTTTTTAACATTGTTATATACTATATTCGACATAAAAAATAGAGAAAAAACAAAAAGATTTTTTTAAATTTTTTTTAATCTATACTAAAATCTTTTAATTATTATTAGTTTAATTTAATTAGTATATTCATCTGATTTAATAAAATTAATTTTATAAAATTAATTTTATCAAATGTTGTTTACTTATTACTGGTTAATAAGTAAATTATTATTAATACTATTACTGCAATAGCTAAATACATATATAACTGTTTCATTTCTTTATCATCAGGATTAATTATGCGATTATTAGAAGTTTTAGTTGCATTACCATTAGCATTATAAAATAAATTATCTTCTACATTTTCAAAATTTTCATTATTAGAAGGATAACAAGTCCATAATTCCATATCTTTATTTTCTGTTTCTTCGAAACCTTCAACTCCACTTTCA
>Ga0114958_10001624_pt1 | contig 17457 bp, 16 predicted proteins | sample C_130208_EF_Meta_FD_89577 | JGI IMG/M metagenome (GOLD analysis project Ga0114958, IMG submission 89577) | Freshwater microbial communities from Lake Croche, Canada to study carbon cycling - C_130208_EF_MetaG | ecosystem: Environmental > Aquatic > Freshwater > Lake | place: Lake Croche, Canada...
AAAATCTTTGGCTGACGTCGAAGAGCAACAAATCTTTAACTAGAGCTTTCGACTTGCCTGACACATTCTGCACGCGAGATTCAATACCCTATGGCGATCGTTGTCAACAAACCCCTTCCTGAATTTGAAGCCAACGCCACCGGTGGAGTGCGCGTGACCAACAATTCACACACCGGCAAAACGCTGGTTTTGTATTTTTACCCCAAAGACAATACCCCGGGTTGCACCACGGAAGCCATGCAATTTCGCGACCATTACGCGGATTTTGTCAAAGCGGGTAGCCAGGTTTTCGGCGTATCGCGGGACAATATGAAATCCCACGACGAGTTCAAAACCCGCCTAGAACTGCCCTTCGAACTGATTGCCGACACCGAAGAAAAAATGTGCCATATGTTTGGCGTGGTGAAAAACAAAATCATGTACGGCAAAAAGGTCAAAGGCATTGAGCGCAGCACCTTTTTGATCGGCCCCGACGGTTTGGTCAAAGAAGAATGGCGCGGCCTGAAGGTGCCCGGGCACGTTGAAGAGGTCCTCGCAGCCGTCAAGGCGCTCAAGGTCAAGGCCTGATAACGCGGCCCTAAGCCTGCTAAGCGGGCCTGTCACCGGCCTCGTGCATAATGAATCAATGCCTGCACACAGACTGAATATTCCCCAAAGGCCACCTTGCTTCAAGGTGGCCTTTTTTTGTGCGCGCCTGTTTGTATTACCCCTGCCCTGAGACCTAAGCCATGCCCTTGCCACCCGCGCCTACCAAGCCCGCTGACAAACTCGCGCCCCTCGCGTACACCGCGTCGGCAAGGAAAGACAGGCCTGCAGCCACCAAAAAAGTGGCCCAGGCGCCCCAGGACAAAGCCCCAAGCAGCCCCCGCGTCGCGCGGCTAGAACAGACACCAGCGGCACCGGCGGCCATCGAGGCCCAAGCGCCGCTCGAAGCCATCCCCGCCAAGGCGCCACGACAGCCTGCGCCCGTCTCGGCCGTCAAAAAAGCGCGCAAGAGCACCGGCCCGAGCAAGCTGTTTGTGCTGGACACCAATGTGCTGATGCACGACCCCATGTGCCTGTTCCGCTTCGAAGAACACGACATCTTTTTGCCCATGATCGTGCTCGAAGAGCTGGACGGGAACAAAAAAGGCATGACGGAAGTGGCCCGCAATGCCCGCCAAACCAGCCGCACGCTAGATGCTTTAGCGGGCGCGCCGGGTGCTGACATCGCCAGCGGTTTTGAACTCAGCAGCACCGGCCAGCGCGAGGCCAAGGGCAAACTGCATTTTCAAACCTTGCCGCTGGACTACAGCCTGCCCGCCAGCCTGCCCCAAGGCAAGGCGGACAACCAGATTTTGGGCGTGGTGGCGGCGCTGCGCACCAAATTTGCGCCCCGGGAAGTCGTTTTGGTGTCCAAAGACATCAATATGCGCGTCAAGGCCCGCGCCTTGGGCCTGGCGACTGACGACTACCAAAACGACAAAACGCTAGAGGACGGTGACCTGCTGTACAGCGGCGCCTTGGCTCTGCCCCACGATTTTTGGGCCACGCACGGCCAAAAAATCGAGAGCTGGCAGCAAGGTCAGCACACTTTTTACAAAATCAACGGCCCCAGCGTGCCGCAGATGCTCATCAACCAGTTTGTGTATTTCGAGGCGCCGGGCGAGCCCAGCCTGTATGCACGCGTGACCGAAATCCGCGGCGCGACGGCAGTTCTGAAAACCTTGCGCGATTTCAACCATGTCAAAAATGCGGTTTGGGGCGTGACCACGCGCAACCGCGAGCAAAACTTTGCCATGAACCTGTTGACCGACCCCGAGGTCGATTTCGTCACCCTCACCGGCACCGCCGGCACCGGTAAAACCCTGATGGCGCTGGCCGCCGGACTCACGCAGGTGCTGGATGACCGGCGCTATACCGAGATCATCGTGACCCGCGCTACGGTCAGCGTCGGCGAGGACATCGGCTTTTTGCCCGGCACCGAAGAAGAAAAAATGGGCCCCTGGATGGGCGCACTGGACGACAACCTGGAAGTGCTGGGCAAAACCGACTCCACCGCAGGTGAATGGGGCCGGGCCGCCACCTCGGAGCTGATCCGCAGCCGCATCAAGATCAAGAGCATGAATTTCATGCGCGGACGCACATTTTTGAACAAGTACGTCATCATCGACGAGGCGCAAAACCTCACGCCCAAGCAGATGAAAACGCTGATCACCCGCGCCGGCCCGGGCACCAAAATCGTGTGCATGGGCAATTTGGCCCAGATCGATACGCCCTACCTGACCGAAGGCTCGTCGGGCCTGACCTACGCGGTGGACCGGTTCAAAGGCTGGCCGCACGGCGGACACATTACGCTGGCGCGTGGCGAGCGCTCGCGTCTGGCGGACTTTGCCAGCGACGTTTTGTAAAACGCCGCCTTAGAAATCGCCCCCGCCCCCGTGGGCCAGGTTTTCAAACTTGGTGATATTGCGCAGGAATGCCAGCTTGACCGTACCCGTGGGGCCGTTACGCTGTTTTGCAATGATGATCTCGGCCACGCCAGGCTCTTTGCAAGCCTCTTTGGTGTAGTACTCGTCGCGGTAAATAAACATGATGATGTCGGCGTCCTGCTCGATGGCCCCGGACTCGCGCAAGTCGCTCATCATGGGCCGCTTATCGGGACGTTGCTCTACGCTGCGGTTGAGCTGGGACAGCGCTACCACCGGGCACTTGAGCTCACGGGCCAGCATTTTGAGACCCCGGGAAATCTCACCTAGTTCGGTAGCGCGGTTTTCGCCGTCGCTGCTGCCGTTCATCAGCTGCAAATAGTCGACCACGATCAGGCCCAACTGACCACAGTTGCGCGCCAATCGCCGCGCCGAAGAACGCAAATCGCCTGAACTCAGGCCCGCGCTCTCATCAATGTGCAGGGAAATTGTGCGCAGTTTTTCAATGGTTTCGGCCAAGCGGGGCCACTCTTCATCGGTGAGCTTGCCGGTGCGCAAATGGCTTTGGTCAATACGCCCGATGGAGCCGACGATACGCACGGCCAGTTGCGACGCGCCCATTTCCATAGAGAACACCGCCACCGGAAGGCCCTCGTTGAGCGCGACGTGTTCGGCAATATTGATAGCCAAGGCGGTTTTACCCATCGACGGGCGCGCTGCCAAAACGATTAAGTCCCCCGCCTGAAAGCCCGCGGTCATGCGGTCTAAGTCGTAAAAACCAGTAGGTACCCCGGTCACGTCATTGGGGTTATCGGCCATCTCCTGAACGCGGTCCATCAGGCTGATAACTAAATTTTCCATGGCCTGAAAGCCCTGGCTGTTGCGCTTGCCCTGCTCACCGATATTGAAAATCTTTTGCTCGGCCTCGTCCACGATGTCCGATACCGCGCGGCCCTTGGTGTTGAACGCATTGGTGGCGATTTCATCGCTGGCGGTGACCAGTTTGCGCAAAATAGAACGCTCGCGCACGATTTCAGCGTAGCGGCGGATGTTGCTCGCGCTGGGCACATACTGGGCTAGCGAATTGAGGTAAACCAGTCCGCCCACCTCCACGCCGTGGCCTTGGCTTTGCAGGTGTTCAAACACCGTTATTACGTCGGCTGGCCGGCTGGTGTTGATCAGGTTGCCGATCGCGGCAAACACCAAGCGGTGCTCGTAGCGGTAAAAATCACCCTCCTGCAAAACATCGTTCACGCGGTCCCAGGCATTGTTGTCCAGCAACAAGCCGCCCAAAACACTGGACTCGCCCTCGATGGAGTGCGGTGGAATGCGCAACTGGGCGACCTGCCTGTCAGGCACGCCATCGTCCGGCACAAAATCGTCTTCAGACATGCAAAGTTCCTATTCTTACGGGGGCGCAGCAGGCGGCGACCGGGTATCCAACGCTCACTCCAAGTGCAGGGGCGACAAAAAAGGCCGCCAGAGCGTGCTCTTGCGGCCTTTTTATAAGGGTTCTACGGGCCGCGAGCCCGTAGCTTACCTTGATCGCGGCGACCTCAATAAATCAGGTCGACTCACCGTAGACCGACACCGTGATGTCCACGACCACGTCGGTATGCAAAGCCACGCTCACGTTGGTGTCGCCGACCACCTTGATGGGGCCGTTAGGCATACGGATATTGGACTTGACCACTTGGTAGCCGGTCTTGACCAGCTCTTCGGCGATATCCGCATTGGTCACCGAGCCGAACAAACGGCCATCGACACCCGCTTTTTGCGTCAGCTTGATGGTGCTTCCAGCCAGCTTTTCACCGAGCTTTTGGCTGGCTTCGAGCTTGGCGGCAGCGGCTTTTTCGAGTTCGGCGCGGCGCGCTTCGAATTCGGCCTTGGCCGACTCGGTTGCACGGCGGGCGCGGCCCGAGGGGATCAGAAAGTTACGTGCGTAACCGTCTTTGACTTTAACGATTTCACCCAGATTACCCAGGTTCACGACCTTGTCGAGCAGAATGATTTGCATGGTCGGACTCCTTAGATCTTGTGTTGGTCGCTGTAAGGCAGCAGCGCCAAAAAGCGTGCGCGCTTGATAGCGGTGTTGAGCTGGCGCTGGAAAATAGCGCGGGTGCCGGTCAGGCGTGCGGGAATGATCTTGCCATTTTCGGCAATGAAATCACGCAAAGTGTCGATGTCTTTGTAGTCGATCTCTTCGACGCCGGTCACAGTGAAACGGCAAAAACGCTTGCGCTTGAACAGCAGCGACTGGGTATTGCGCTTGGGGCGCTTGTCTTTATTGAACTTCTTGAACGTGGCCATAAAGCCTCCTATAACAAATCTTGCGAAAAATCCTGAATCTGCAGAACCACCGACTTACCGAGCCTGGAGTTGGTTAGGTAGCCTTGAAATTTCCAACTGCTACCGACCGCTTGCACCGCCAGCCTTTCGGCCAGTGCGGCAAATGCCACCGCTTTCATCACCATCTTGACTTGCCTGCTGCCTTGCAGGTCTTGGAGCTGCGACTCATGTTCGAGCACCAAGTTGATAGCCGGGATCCCGGCGGGCGTGTAACGCAGCGATTGCACCTCTGCGATACGGGCGGTCAAAACAAGGGAATTGGCGGACACTCCTGCTTCAAATTCAATGGTTACGAAGCGGCATCAAGCCTGGTATTCAGCTTGCTGGGTTTTGCGGGCGTCTTCACGCTCGACAGTTTTCATCATCGAAGAGGGGCCGGTTTCGGCTTTTTTCTTCAAAACGGTGAGGTGGCGCAGAACCGCATCATTGAATTTGAACGCGTGCTCCAATTCGGCCATCACGGCCTGGTCGGCTTCAATATTGACGCACAGGTAATGGGCTTTGGCCAGCTTGTTAATCAGGTACACCATCTGGCGACGGCCCCAATCTTCAACCCGGTGCACTTTGCCACCGCCAGCGGTGATCATGCCCTTGTAACGCTCCAGCATGGCCGGAACTTGTTCGCTCTGATCCGGATGGATCATGAGAATGATTTCATAGTGACGCATGGATACTCCTTGTGGATTGGCCCCACCGGGGCCGGAAAAAGCCACCCCCGGCGTCTAAACGGGGTGCGGCAAGGCGAAAAGCCTGCCATTATAGCCCGCCGACAGTCACCCTAGCCGATGGGGCTTGGGGCGCTAAGCCGGCACCTGGGGGTCAATTGCGTGCTTTGGCCAGGCCAAACTGCCCAGAAAAGTCGCTAGCAAGCCGGCCGGGACGCCAAAAACACCGGCCGAAACAGGCTGGATTCCCCACCACAGTCCGCCCGAACCCAACGCGCCTTTAATTGGCGGGAAATTGCTTCCCATGTAGTACAGCGTGACGCCCAAGCCCACCAACATGCCCGACACCGCACCAACGCGACTGGTTCGGCGCCAAAAAATACCCAAGACCATGGCGGGAACCAAGCCCGCGCCGGCCAAAGAAAACGAGGCCGCTACCAAATACAAGATCGCCGCCGGGCGTTGCGCCGCCGCATAGGCCGCCAACAAGGCGACCACCAGCAGGGCAAATTTGGACCACATCACCGTGCGCATGGCCGTGGCCGGATCGGTGTCGCCCTCAAAGGCCAGGTCGTGGGCCAGCGCATTACCTATTGTCAAAAGCAAGCCGTCGGCCGTGGACAAGGCAGCGGCCAAACCGCCAGCGGCTACCAGGACTGAAAAAATATAGGGCAAGCCACCAATTTCTGGGCTGGCCAGCATCACCACGTCGGCCCCGATGTGCAATTCAGCGAACTGCAGCAGGCCGTCGCCGTTGACGTCAGAAAAGGAAAGCAAACTGGCATCGCGCGACCACTGCCCCATCCAACTGGGCAGCGCGCTGATGTGCTGGCCAACCAAATTGGCCATGATCTCGTACTTCACAAATACCGCCAAGGCCGGGGCGCACAAATACAAGAGAGCGATAAATCCCAGCGACCAAGCCACCGATTGGCGCGCTTGCTGCACCGAAGGCGTCGTGAAAAAACGGGTCAAGAGGTGCGGAAGGCCAGCGGTGCCGACCATAAGGCAAAACATCAAGGCCAAGAAGTTGGCGCGCGAGTTTTGGTAGGCCGCCTGCTCCTGTGCATTGCCCTGTGGATCACCGGCGAAGGCCTGGGTGTGGCGGTGCAAATGTCCCAGGGGCTGGGCTTGCTCCAGGGTCTCTTCACGCTGGCGCGTCCACATGGCGCGCGCCGCTTCTGCCTCGCGCGGCAAGGCGGCGATTTCCCGGCGCAGCGCCATGGCTTTGGCCTGATCGGCGGGGGTGTCCCCTAAGTCCAAAAGCTGGTTGCGCAGCGTAGTTTTCTCCAGGCGCAGCGCCGCCTCGACGTCACCCAGCTTGGCATCGATCTGGCGAACCCGATCCTGGTAGATGGCGATCACCTCTTGCTCAGCGGGCGACTGCAGTATCTGCGCCTCTAATTGGGTGATCTTTTGCAATTGCTGTCCATAGGCAAAAGGCGCGATCGGATTGCCCGTTTGTTGGTAGGACAACCAAGAAACTGGCAATAAAAAAGCCAATATCAGCAGCACGTACTGCGCCACCTGCGTCCAGGTCACCGCCCGCATACCACCCAAGAAGGAGCACACCAGTACCCCGCCCAGGCCCAGCAAAATGCCGATTTCGAAATGCAGCCCGGTGAGGCGCGAGGTAATTAAACCCACGCCATAAATCTGGGCCACCACATAAGTGAAGGAGCACAAGACCGCCGCCAGGGCCGCAATGCGTCGTGGCCACACGCCGCCATAACGCAGCGCAAAATAATCGGGCAAGGTATAAATGTCAAAGGCCCGCAAATACGGCGCAACGAACAGAGCCAAAAGGCAAAAGCCGCCAGTCCAGCCCAGCACATAAGCCAATCCACCGGGCTGATCGCCCAAGCCGCTAAATCCCTGTAAATACAGACCGCCCGACAGGCTGATAAACGAGGCTGCGCTCATCCAGTCCGCCGCCGTGGCCATGCCGTTGTATACGGCTGGCACACGCCTGCCGGCGACGTAGTATTCATCGACGCGCGAGGTCCGCCCATACACGCCGATGCCGGTAAACATCATCAGCGTCGAGCCCAAAAAAACGCCTGCAATCCAGGGCTTGGGCATGCCCGCGTACTGCGCCGCCGCCAGCGCCAACACGCCTAGCAGACCGACAGCGAGGGCGCGGCCAAAGCGGCGGTGCAGTCGCGCCGTGTAGGCTGGTAACCACGGCGGTTCCGCCCCGCCATCCACCCGGTTTTTGCGCCACGCAAAGACCACCACAATGCCGATAAAAACCAGCACAGCACCTTGGGCGGCAAACCAAAAACCGATCGGCCAGCCGCCCACCACAGCGCCCAGGTCGCGGGCAAAAAAGACCACGCCAAACGAAACAACAAACCACAAAGTCAGCAAGACGGCATGCAGCCGCCAAGACCGTGGGGTTTGCACTTGTGTCATTTCTTGGCGAGTTGCTGCCAGGTGGCGATGATGGAATCGGGGTTGAGCGACAGCGACGAAATACCCTCCTCCTCCAACCAGCGGGCAAAGTCAGGATGGTCACTGGGCCCCTGGCCACAAATGCCGATGTATTTGCCCTGCGCTTTGCAAGCAGAAATGGCCATGCGAATCATGGCTTTGACGGCCGGGTCGCGCTCATCAAAGTCGGCTGCTAAGAGCTCCATGCCCGAATCGCGGTCCAGGCCCAGGGTGAGCTGCGTCAGGTCGTTCGAGCCGATCGAAAAACCGTCGAAATACTGCAAAAACTCGGTCGCCAAAATCGCATTGCTGGGGATTTCGCACATCATGATCAACTGCAGCCCGTCTTTGCCGCGCGCCAGGCCTTGGCGGGCCAGCAGTTCGGTGACTTTGCGCGCCTGCTGTAAGGTGCGTACAAAAGGCACCATGATTTGGACATTGGTCAGGCCCATCTCATTGCGCACGCGCAACAGCGCCTCGCATTCCATGGCAAAGGCTTCGCCAAAGTCCGCGCTCACGTAGCGCGCCGCGCCCCTAAAGCCGAGCATGGGGTTTTCTTCCTCGGGCTCGTAGCGGCTACCGCCGATCAGTTTGCGGTACTCATTGGACTTGAAGTCCGATAAGCGCACGATGACCGGCTTGGGCCAAAAAGCGGCTGCGATCGTAGCGACGCCATCGGCCACCCGGTCCACATAAAAGGCACGCGGCGAGGCGTGGCCCCGCGCCACGGATTCGACGGCTTTCTTCAAATCCGCATCCACATTGGGGTAATCCAAAATTGCTTTGGGATGCACGCCGATGTTGTTGTTAATGATGAACTCCAAGCGCGCCAGCCCCACACCGTGGTTGGGCAGCTGACAGAAATCAAAGGCCAACTGCGGATTGCCCACATTCATCATGATCTTGACGGGGATCTCGGGCATGTCGCCGCGCTGGGTTTCAGAGACCTCGGTCTCGAGCAGACCATCGTAAATAAAGCCGGTATCACCCTGCGCGCAGCTGACAGTGACCAGCGTGCCCTCGGCCAGGCGCTCGGTGGCGTCTCCACAGCCCACCACCGCGGGAATGCCCAGTTCACGGGCAATGATGGCCGCGTGGCAGGTGCGCCCGCCCCGGTTGGTCACGATGGCCGAGGCCCGCTTCATCACCGGCTCCCAATTGGGGTCGGTCATGTCGGTGACCAGCACGTCGCCAGGCTGCACCGTGTCCATCTCGCTGATGTGGTGAACGATGCGCACCGGGCCAGTGCCGATTTTTTGCCCAATCGCCCGCCCCTCGGCCAGCACGGTGCTGGTGCCTTTGAGCTTGTAGCGGTACTCCACCGTATTGACGGCCTGGCTTTTCACGGTCTCGGGCCGCGCTTGCAGGATGTAGAGCTCGCCATCGATGCCATCTTTACCCCACTCGATGTCCATGGGCCGACCGTAATGCTCCTCAATCACCAAGGCGTACCGTGCCAGTTGTTCCACATCTGCGTCACTGAGGGAATAGCGGTTGCGCAGTTCGGTGGGCACGTCGGTAGTCTTGACCAGTTTGGCGCCTGCCGCCTGCTCGGCGGCGCTGGTGAACTCCATTTGCAGCAGCTTGGAGCCCAGGGTGCGCCGGATGATGGCGCGCTTGCCCGCACGCAAGATGGGCTTGTTCACATAAAACTCATCCGGGTTGACGGCGCGCTGCACCACCGTCTCGCCCAGGCCGTAGCTTGAGGTAATGAACACCACGTCGGCAAAGCCTGATTCGGTATCGATGGTGAACATAACGCCGGCGGCGCCCACATCCGAACGCACCATGCGCTGTATTCCTGCGCTCAGCGCCACGCCCGCATGCGCAAAGCCCTTGTGCACGCGGTAACTGATGGCACGGTCGTTGTACAGCGATGCAAAGACCTCGCGGATTTTGTGCAGCACATCGTCGATGCCCACCACATTGAGAAAAGTTTCTTGCTGGCCGGCAAAAGAGGCGTCGGGCAAGTCTTCGGCGGTGGCCGAGGAGCGCACCGCAAAAGAGGCCTGGGCATTGCTGCCCTGCAAACGGGCAAAGGCCTCGCGGATCGCCTGCTCCAGAGCTGCTGGGAACGGTTGCACCTCCACCATCGCCCGGATTTGGGCGCCGGCCACAGCCAAAGCACGCACGTCCTCGGTATCTAAAGCGGCCAAAACCGCTGCAATACGGTCGTCTAAACCCTGAAATTTGAGAAATTCGCGAAAGGCATGGGCGGTAGTGGCAAAACCACCGGGCACCTTCACCCCGTCGGGAAGCTGGGAGATCATTTCCCCCAAGCTCGCATTTTTACCGCCGACCACCTCCACATCGGACATGCGCAAATGCTCAAATGGCACGACCCAATCGGTCGCTTGAAATAGTGCTGACATACGAACTCCAAAGTTAAAAACTTGTCAGCCGGCGGCGCGATGCGTCCTGCACGGGTGGCCTGGGGGCAAATCAGGGGGCATTTCTTTGGATTTCTGCTTGTGGGAAGTGCGCGCTGACCCGGCCCTGGGGCATGGTTGCAATTGTAGGTCTGACACCTTGCGCGCGGCGCGGGGTTTTCACTTTGGCGCAGAGGCGCCCATCCATGGCGCAAAATAGCCCTTGCCACAGCACCGCAAGCGGGCGGGCCGGGCATATTTCGGACACCTCCAGCATGGCCCATCGCAGCGTTTTTTTTGTCTCTGACGGCACTGGCATTACTGCCGAAACCTTTGGCAAAGCCATCTTGGCCCAGTTTGAGGTGCGCACCCGGCTGGTCCGCGTACCCTTTGTGGATACGGTGGACAAAGCCCACCAGACGGTCCGCCAGATCAACCACGCCGGCCAAATCGACGGGCAACGGCCGATTGTGTTTACGACCTTGGTCAATATGGAGGTATTGCAAGTCATCCGCGAAGGATGCCAGGGCATGCTGCTCGATATGTTTGGCACCTTTGTGCACCCGCTAGAGCGCGAGTTCGACACCAAATCCAACCACCGCATCGGGCGCTTTAGCGACGCCAGCAAGAGCCGCGAGTACCACGACCGCATCGAGGCCATTAATTTTTCCCTGGCCCACGACGACGGCCAAAGCAACCGCGACTTGGAGCAATCGGACGTGATTTTGGTGGGCGTCAGCCGCAGCGGCAAAACCCCTACCTCGCTGTATTTGGCCATGCAATACGGCATGAAGGCGTCCAACTACCCTCTGATTCCAGAAGATTTTGAACGCCGCCAACTGCCCGCCGCCTTGCTGGCGCACAAGCACAAGCTCTTTGGGCTGAGCATCCAACCCGAGCGCCTGAGTGAGATCCGCAACGAGCGGCGCCCCCATTCCAAGTACGCCTCGCTAGAAAACTGCCGCATGGAAGTCCACGAGGCCGAGAGCATGATGCGCCGCGCCGGCATTCGATGGCTCTCTACGACGACCAAGTCGATCGAAGAGATCGCCACCACCATCTTGCAAGAGCTCCAGCCCGACCGGCTGGTTTATTAGCCCGTCTGGTTTTTACAGGCCGATGGCCGCCAACCCCGCGCGGGCGATCTGCGCGTCTTCGCTGGACTTGACGCCGCTCACGCCGATGGCGCCCAGGCATTGCCCGTCTTTCATGATGGGCAGGCCGCCTTCGAGCATGCCGTCCAAAGTGGGGGCACTCAAAAACGCCGGACGGGTGCTGTTGATCATGTCTTCGTAGACCTTGCTTTCACGCCGACCGATGGCCGAGGTGCGCGCTTTGGACGGGGCGATAAAGGAGGACACCGGCGCTGCCCCATCGAGGCGGGCAAACCAGAGCAAATGTCCGCCGTCGTCGACGATGGCGATGCTTACGGCCCAGCCGTGCTTGAGGGCTTCGGCCTCTGCGGCGGCGCCCATGGCCTTCAGATCAGAGAGTTCGAGGGTGGTTTTGGATTTCATGGTGGCCGCTCCTGGGGGCAAAAAACGCCAGCATAACCGCTGCGCCCAGCCCGATTGCCGCCCCGCCAGGCGCGACAACCCTGCCAAAAATCGGGCTAATACGCCGCCATGATGGCGCGCAGGCCCTTGTAAATGCCTAGAATCGCCGCACCTCCATCGAGGTACACACAGGAGATTGACCATGAATGAGCAGCTTTCCGTCTTAGACAGCGACTATTCCTACGGCATCAGCGCCGAGGAACGCAATAAAGTCTTGCGCAACACCTATTGGCTACTGGCCCTGAGCCTCGTGCCCACCGTGCTAGGTGCTTGGGCCGGGGTCGCCCTGGGCCTGGGACGCGTTTTTAGCGGCGGCCTGGGCATAGTTTTGTTCTTGGCGGGGGCTTTTGGATTCATTTACGCCATCGAGCGCACCAAAAATTCGGCCACTGGCGTGCCAGTCTTGCTCGCTTTCACCTTCTTTATGGGTATCACCATGTCCCGCCTCATCGAGTCGGTACTGGGCTTTAAGAACGGCACCGACCTCATCATGACTGCTTTTGGCGGCACGGCCGGCGTGTTTTTGGTGATGGCCATCCTGGCCACGACCATCAAACGCGACCTCTCTGGCATGGGCCAATGGCTGTTTGTCGGCACCATGGCCCTGGTGGTGGGCGGCGTCATCAATATGTTTGTCGGCTCGACGGCCGGCATGCTGGCCATGTCGGTGGCGGCCATTGCCATCTTCAGCGCCTACATGCTGTACGACATCAAGCAAATCATCGACGGCGGCGAGACCAACTACATCAGCGCGACGCTGGCCTTGTATTTAGACATCATCAATGTCTTCCAAAGCCTGCTGGCTTTGCTGGGCATCTTCGGGGGCGAGCGCGACTGATTGCGCTGCCCGCCTCCCTAAAAAGGCCCCTCGGGGCCTTTTTCTTTGCCGTTTGCCGGATCGGGCCTGCTTCTATACTGGTTTGTACGATGCATATCCCCGCCCCTATGAACTTCACCAGTTTGTTTTTCAGCCACCGGACGCTTTGGGCCTTAGCGGCGCTTTGGATGCTTGGAATGCACGGTGCAGGCTCCGCAGCCGAGGTCCAAGTGGCGGTAGCGGCCAATTTTTCGGCGCCAATGCAAAAAATCGCCGCAGCGTTCGAATCCCAAACCGGCCACCGGGTACGCACGGCTGTGGGCTCCTCGGGCAAACTGGCCACGCAGATCAAAGCGGGCGCGCCCTTTGACGTCTTTTTATCCGCCGACAGCCAAACGCCTTTGACCTTGGAGGCCGATGGCCTTAGCGTCGCGGGTAGCCGCTTTACGTATGCCACGGGACGCCTTGCTTTGTGGAGCCGGCAGGCGGACTTGGTCGACGCGCAAGGTGCTGTTTTGCGCAAAGGCAACTTTTCGTATCTCGCCATCGCCGATCCCCGGCTTGCGCCTTATGGCGCGGCGGCGCTCGAAGTGCTGAAGTCCCTGGGGCTGTGGCCATCGCTGCAAGCGCGCATAGTGCAAGCCGACAGTGTGGGCCAAAGCTACCAATTTATCGCCAGCGGCAATGCCGAATTGGGCTTTGTAGCCTGGGCGCAAGTCCAGGCGCCACCGCAAACAGGCTCGGTCTGGCTGGTTCCAGCGAACTTGCACGCGCCGCTGCGCCAAGACGCGGTCCTGTTGCAAAAAGGAAAAAGCAATCCAGCGGCACAAGCCTTTCTGCCATTTTTGAAAAGCCCCCAGGCCCAGGCCATCATCCTGTCCTACGGCTACGCCATAGACCCATGAGCGTGCTGCTTTCGCCCGATGACTTGCGCAGCGTGGCTCTCACGCTGGAGTTGGCTGCATTGAGCACCGCCGTGCTGCTGGCGCTGACGTTGCCGCTGGCCTGGTGGCTGGCGCACACCCGCTCGCAGTGGCGCACGCCCATCGCCGCGCTGGCGGCGCTTCCGCTGGTGCTGCCGCCCACGGTGCTGGGCTTTTACTTGCTTTTATTTTGGGGGCCCGACGGTTGGGGCGGGCAGCTCACCCAATGGCTGGGCTTGGGCCGGCTTCCATTTACGTTTGCCGGCCTGGTGCTGGGCTCGGTCATTTACTCGCTGCCCTTTGCGCTGCAACCGCTCTTGCACGCCTTCGAACAAATCGGACGTCGCCCACTAGAGCTGGCGGCCATGCTGCGCGCCTCACCAACCGATGCTTTTTTCAGCGTCGCCCTGCCCTTGGCACGCCCAGGCATTCTGACGGCTGCGGTGCTGAGCTTTGCCCACACCGTCGGTGAATTTGGCATGGTGCTGATGCTCGGCGGCAATATCGATGGCCAAACCCGCGTCGTCTCCACCCAAATATATGGGCATGTCGAAGCGCAGGAATACGGCCAAGCCCACGCCCTGGCCGCCTTGATGGTGGCCTTCTCCTTTGCGGTGCTGCTGTATTTGCAATGGTCGCGCGCTGCCAAAGCCCGGGGGGCGCCATGAGCGGCCCGCACATTCTGCGTCTTGCGCTGCAACTGGAGCGGCCCGCGTTCCGTTTGCGCGCCGACGTCCAGCTACCGGGCACGGGCATTACGGTGGTATTTGGGCAAAGTGGCTCGGGTAAAACCAGTTTGCTGCGCTGCGTAGCGGGCCTGGACCGGCCAGACCAGGCGCATATCGCGGTCCATGGGCAGGTCTGGCAAGACGATAAACAAGGGGTATTCCTTGCACCGTGGCAGCGCCCGGTGGGCTATGTGTTCCAGGAGGCCAGCCTTTTCCCGCACCTCGATGTGCGCGCCAACCTGCATTACGGCTTGCGCCGCGCCAAGGACGCCGACCCGGCCGCGCTGCACGAAGCCATCGCGCTGCTAGGCATTGGCAATCTGCTGGCGCGGGACGTAGCGGCACTGAGCGGCGGCGAACGTCAGCGGGTGGCCATCGCCGCCGCACTGGCGCTGCGCCCGGGCCTGCTGCTTCTGGACGAGCCTCTGGCCGCCTTGGATGCGCCACGCCGCCAAGAAATCATGCCCTGGCTGGAGCGCCTGCGCGACCAGGTGCGTATTCCCATGCTCTACGTGACCCATTCGGTAGACGAGGTCGCGCGCCTGGCCGATCATTTGTTGGTGCTCTCGCAGGGCCAGGTCCAGGCCAGCGGGCCGGTCTCGCAGGTGCTGGCGGGTTTGCAGCCGCCGATTGCGCTGGGCGAAGACATGGCTGCGATTTTCTCGGCCACCGTTCAGGCGCGCGATCCACGCTGGCAGCTGATGCAAGTCCAGTTTGGCGACGCGAGCCTGTGGATTAAAGACGGCGGCCAGCCCCTGGGCACCGCGGTACGCCTGCGCCTGTGGGCGCGCGACATCAGCCTGGCGCGCAGCCGGGCCAGCGATACCAGCATCCAAAACCTGTTGCCCGCCACCGTTGCCGCACTGTTGCCCGACGCGCACCCGTCCCAAGTGCTGGTACAGCTTCAATGTGGCGGACAAGGCCTCTGGGCTCGAATTACCGCCCGGGCCGCCCAGGCCTTGGAACTGCAGGTGGGTAGCGCCGTTTGGGCCCAGATCAAATCGGCCGCCTTGGTGGGCTAAAAGGCGGGCTACAAGTCGCCCGGCGTCGCGGCCAAAGTCGCCCAAACGCCTTGGGATAGAATGCGGGGTTATCCGCGGCAAGTACTTTTGGCTTGGAATTGGACAATGGGTTGTTCAAGGGCCAGTGGGCGGCTACCGCACCTGATGGAAAAAAGATATGAAAGACGGCATTCACCCCAACTACCGCGAAGTGTGCTTCATGGACCTGTCGAACAACTTCAAGTTCGTCACCCGTTCGTGCGCTAACACCAAGGAAATGATCAAGATGGACGATGGCCGCGAGTTGCCCTTGTACAAGCTAGATACCTCCAGCGAGTCGCACCCCTTCTACACCGGCACACAGAAATCGGTGGACAACATGGGCGGACGCGTGGAGAAATTCCGCAACCGTTTCGGCAAAACGACCGCCAAATAAGCGCGTCGCAAGGCCCTGGCCTGACGCCCGCCAAAAAAGGCAGCCCGGATATCCGCGCTGCCTTTTTTCATGGACACTCGCCCCGTGAACACCAACCCTGCCATCGTCACCCGTGCCGGGGCCCAGCGCCTGCCCCGCTTGGCCTTGCTGGCCTTGTGCGCCGCCTATGTGCTGATGGGCTTTGCCGGGCGCAGCGCCTGGAAAAGTGCCGATATGACCGCTGTCGGCTATATGGCCGAGCTGGCCCGCCAAGGCAGCGATTGGTGGCACCCCACCCTGCTGGGCCAGGCCTCCGACCAAGGCGCCTTGCTCCCCTATTGGCTGGGCGCCTGGATGATGAACCTGAGCCCCGATGCGGACCCGACCGCCTGGTGGGTGCGCCTTCCATTTGCGCTCTTTCTGGTGCTCAGCATGGCCGCCAGCTGGTACGGTACCTATTTTTTGGCGCGCAGCGAATCAGCCCAGCCCATCAGCTTTGCCTTTGGCGGCCAGGCCGCACCCGCCGACTACGCCCGCACCATGGCCGACGGCGGTCTGCTGGCGCTGATTGCCTGCCTGGGCCTGGCCCAACTGGCGCACGAAACTACGCCCGAACTGGTGCAAATGGGTTTTGTTACCGTGCTTTTTGCCGGCATCAGCGCGATGCCGGTGCGCACGGTTGCCGCCTGCGTCGCAGTGTCGGTAGGCCTGCTGGGCCTAACGCTCAGCGGTGCGCCCGCGCTGGCACTGGTCTTGGGCGCTGGCGCGCTGCTTTTTGAGTTACACCAACTGCGTCTGCAAACGACCCAAACTGGTGCCGGCGCACCCCGTGCGGGGGCGCTCACGCTGGCTTTGGCGATGGCCGCGAGCGCAGCCCTGGCCACTTTATTGCACTTGTGGCGCTGGAAAGTGTCCAGCCCGCCCGATGCTCTGGCACATTGGCATGGCTACGGCCAGTTGCTTCTGTGGTTTACCTGGCCAGCCTGGCCTCTGTCTTTATGGACGCTGTGGGTTTGGCGCAAACATATTTTTAGCCGCCATGTCGGGCGGCACCTGGCGCTGCCTTTGTGGTTTGTACTGGTCACGCTGAGCGCCACCTGGTGGATGGAGGCTTCGGACCACACGCTGCTGCTATGCCTGCCGGCCATGGCCACTTTGGCCGCCTTGGCGCTGCCCACCTTAAAGCGTCAGGTGGCCTCTTTGATCGATTGGTTCACGCTGCTTTTTTTCACGGGCTGCGGCATTGTGGTGTGGGTGCATTGCATTGCCATGCTGACCGGTTTTCCCGCCAATCCCGCTACCAATATTGCACGCTTGGCACCGGGGTTTGAGGCGCATTTTTCGTGGTGGGCCCTGCTCATGGGATTGACCGCCACTGCAGCATGGGGACTGCTGGTGCATTGGCGCGTAGGCCGGCATCGGCCGGTGCTCTGGCGCAGCCTCGTGCTGCCGGCCGGCGGCGCCGCCTGGTGCTGGACATTGCTGATGAGCATGGGCCTGCCGCTCTTGGATTACACCCAAAGTTATGACAGCTGGGCGCGTCTGGTGGCGCTGCAAATCCAAAGTCCGGGCTGCGTCACCAGCCAAAATCTGGACAGCGGACAAGCCGCCGCCTTGCGTTGGATCGGGCAATTGCCGCTCAAGTCGCCGGCGGCGTTACAAAGCTGCCCGTGGATGCTGGTCGCACCTTCAGCCGATGATGCACTGCCCGACGCCATCGACACCAGCCTGTGGGAGGCCAAAACCCTGGTGCGCCACCCCAGCGACGGGCACATCGCCGTCTGGGTACTTAA
>Ga0114958_10001627_pt1 | contig 17439 bp, 16 predicted proteins | sample C_130208_EF_Meta_FD_89577 | JGI IMG/M metagenome (GOLD analysis project Ga0114958, IMG submission 89577) | Freshwater microbial communities from Lake Croche, Canada to study carbon cycling - C_130208_EF_MetaG | ecosystem: Environmental > Aquatic > Freshwater > Lake | place: Lake Croche, Canada...
CCAGTTATAGCAGAATTTGCTTCTGATAATTTCAATGCTCTTTCAACATTTGATTTTTGTGAAACTGCTACTGAATGACTTTCAAAATTAATTGAAAACGAAGTGTCACTATGTTTAAACCCAGAAACATCTGTATTAAATTTAGTTATACCTTTACTTTTTAAGTAAGCTATTAAATTATCTAAAGTGGTTCCATTAGGTAATTTATTAATTTTAATAGAATTTGAACTATCTTTAATATCCATTATTTCAAAACCACCTAATTGATTTTTTAATTCTAAATATTTTTTTTTATATTTTAAATATTTCTCTCTATAAATATCATCCATTATATTTATTGAGAATAAATTTTAAAATCAGGAATATCTATGACTTCTCCAATTATATAAGTATCTTTATCTAATTTAATTGGTAATCCAGTTTCCAAATCTTTATTAACTCTACCAATTGGAAATTTTAAATCAAAATCATAAACCATACCAGATTCATCGTAATACCAATATATTTGTGATTCTGAATATAAATTATCTTCTATGAGTCTTACAGCTTTAATTTGTTTTACTTTAATTTTACTTCTGCTTGATTCAGCAGAATTTGATCCATTATCGATTTTAATATCATATTCTATATTTTGATTATAGGCAGGACCAATTGGTTTTTCTAATAATGAATCTTCGTTAAAATTGAAACATTTATATTTGCTACCCATCATATTATGTGATTTAAATAATTCACAATCAACAGCAACTTCTTTTACAGCTTCAATAAATGTTAATAATAAGTTATTTTTCTTTCTAGAAATATTTTCCATTTTTTCATCAGCAGTTACTTTACCAGTTTTTCTAATCATTTTATATCTAAATACATCAACCTTTCTTTTATCTAATGGTAAATCTTTATGTACGCAAAAACGTACGGCTCTTCCCATAATTTGTTCAATACGTGCTTCGTTCCAAAAAGGTTCTAATATATGAACTTGACGAGTATTATTTAAAGTAATACCTTCTGCGCCAGCAGGTGATAACATAATAATTTTAACAACTCTACCATTAACATTTTCAACATTATTATATAATTTTTTATTAGCTTCTCTAACATCTTTATCAATAGCTCCATGATATTCAATATATCTAAATCCATCTAATTGACCTTTCATAGTCAAATCTTTAATATTTACTTCAAGATCTCTGTGATAATCATTAAATCCAAAGAAACTTAAATAAATTTTAAATATTTGTAATCCTTCCATTTGAACATAATTTGAATAAACTAAAACTGGTCCTTCAGATTTTAAAATATTGAATATACACGTTATAAATTTAGGTGAACAAGTCATTAATGCAATAAATAAATTAGATTTATTTTTTTCTAAAGTTAGAAATGATGTAAAACTTGATTTATATATTGTTTTCCATTTTTTTATATCTTCTTGTAATGTATTTTTATTTTCTTTATCTTTAGCATGAATATTTTTAAGATATGTTAGGAAACTACTAACATAATTACTTATTGCGGCAATATATGCAGCAGCTTCTTTATCATTTAATTTTAATTCTTTAATTTTATTTACTTCTTTACCTTCGTCAATTAATTCGGCGTCTTCATTTTTAATTTTAAATTTACCGGGTCTTGGTCTTGCTTCGCCATTAACAGTATCATTAATATGAGGGAAAACAAAATTACCAGCTTGTCTAGTGTAAGCATTATATGTTGAAATTTGTTCACCAACTTTTCCTCTAGATCTCATTCTATTTAATTTTTCTCTATGTTCTTCTATTTCTTCAAAGTGTTCATAAATTTCTAATTGATAATCTTGCATTAAAATATTTTTATAATGAATTGTTTTTGCTGGGAATTTATCAGGAGTTGCTCCTAAATAATAAGAAACTAATCCTAATATTCTTCTTTGAAACATATTTTTAGTATTTTCATTTAATGATTGAAAATTAGTTGATGAAATAAATAATTGTTCAAATATACTTTCACTTGTTGGAAAAGAACCAGGTCTTAATAAATTAAATATTAATGCAAATTCAAAAGGATTATTTACTGCTGGAGTAGCAGACAACAACATAATTCTAACATTCGTATTTTCTTTTTTTTCACGTTGAATATAATCATAAATTACTTGCGCTCTTTTACCCTTTTTACTACTTACATTATTATACACATTATTTATAAATCTATGTGCTTCATCGATAATAAATAAAGATTGTTTGTTACTATCTGCTTTTTTAATTTTTTCTAAGAAATCTCTATCAGCAAAAGGAGAATCATAGTGAATAAATATTAAATTTTTCATTCTATCATCTTCATTTTCTTTAGATAACCAATTTCTTAAATCTTTTAACCAAGGGTCATCATGAAGTGCCGCAGGAATTAATAAAAATATATTCCATTTAGGTGTATAGTTATATAATATATTATAAACATTAATAGCACTAACCGTTTTACCAGCACCAACACCATGATATAGTAAAATATCTCTGAATGGAGAACGATAATTTAAATATTCGCCAATAAATTGTTGATATATAGTAAGTTTATTTTTATCGATTTTTTCATTACAAGGGTCTTCACCTTCCTTTCTTACTATTTCTGGTAAAACATATTTTTTAAAATTTTTCATAATCCAATTTGGAAATATCCTTCCATTTTGATCTAAATTAATAATAGTTTTAGACATTATTATTAAGTTAGAAATTATTTGTTTAATATTTCATTTCCTGAAGTATTATCAAATCTATACACTGGTACTTTTCCAGGATTTCCTTTTGGTTTATAATTAAATGTTGCTTGTTTACCTGCTTCTCTTTTTCTTAATCCTTCCAATCTTGCCATTCTCATCGGGTCTTCTGTTGAACCTAAACATTGTAAAGTAAATTCTTGAAATGGTGATTTATCTAATATTGTTATATTATGAGTGTCTAAATAATATTCTCTTGCTTTTAACAATCTTGTTATCATACTCATATAATTATTTTTTTCTCTATCATTTCTATTACAAATAGCATATTGGTAATCAATTAATAAATATAAGAAAACCAATTGAAATGTTCCAAAGAATACTTTTTTTCTTTCGGAGAATGAATTAACTATACATCTATTATTATGACCATATAATTTTAATATACATATATTATTATAATAGTATTCAGTATGAAAATCATAAAATTGAAAGAAAGGTGTAAAATGTTTAACAGTTATCTTATTATTATATTCTTTCTTTAAAAATTTTTCAATAGACTCTTTATCATCTTTATAATTAATAGAAACAGCTTGATAATAAGGACAATTTTCAAATTCTAAGTTCTTATTTACTTTTTTAACTAAATAATTAAAAGCATAATTACCAATTACAATTAATTGAGAACCGTGTAATACTTTATGTCTTATAAAATGTTTAACTTTCTTTAATTCATCTTGTGAAATATTAATATCGTATACTATTTTATATTTTTCATAATTTGTATCAAATGGATAATGTTTAATTAATGTTGCAAATCTATTAAAAGTTTTATCCAAACGCCAATATGATGTTAATGGATCAGCATAAACTCTAAATGCATCAATTAACATTAAATGAGGATGAGAATATTTAATTCCATCATCTTCAATGGTTGGTAAATTATCATAAACATTTTTTGGCATATATGATACATCAACATAATTTTCAAAGTTTACAAATATTTTATATGTTTCTTCATGAACACCACCTTTTCCTTCAACATATTTAAATCCTTTTGAGTGTAAAAAATCAGCTAATTCAACAATATCTTTTAATGGTTCATATGAATAAAATTCAATATCAGCAATATCAGTGTCTTTATAAAATACATCATTTGAATTTTTCATTTTTATTAAATGATTTTGTGCATAACCTCCATACACTATTCTTTTAGTTTTTTTAATATATTCTAAAATTGCTTTATAAACATTTTTATACTCACTAATTGTAGGTTCTATTATATCTTGTCTTTTTTTAAGAGCTTCATCTTTTATATAATCTAAATTTTTTTTTATAAATTCTAAATCTGTTTGTCTATACATTAAATTAAAGGTTAAAATAATAATTTTTAATTATTATTTTAAATTCTATATTTATATTTCTAATTCTACTTCTTTAAATTGTACTTGTTTCTTTTCTTTAAACGAATCTTCGTATGTGGTTGTTGTAAATAAATTATAGTTATTTTTAGGTTTTATTATATCCCATTCTTTTTTAAAATCAGTAAAATTTAAATTATTTGCACGCTCTAATTTTATAATTAAATTAAATTTATCCTTAAATAATTCAGGAATTACAAATTCTGGATTTTTATCTAATTCTTTTAATAACTGTTTGTATACATCTACATCATTTTTAAAACTAATTTCTTCTTCTTTTAGTTTTTTTTGTTTTACTTTTAATTCATTTATATCATGTTTTAAATCAATTTTTTCTTGTTGAATTTTTATAAAATCTTCTGAATTTTTTAAATCTTCTTTTTTCTTTTCTAATATTTTTTTTATTTTATTTTTTTCTAAAGTTTCCATCATTTTATTTCTTACATTATCTTCATTTTCTAAATTATTAACAGTATTTTTTACAGTATTCTCAGTATTTACATTATTCATTTTAGTTACTTGATTCACAGTATTTTTAACATTAATACTAGTTTGTTCATTATATTTATAACAAGAATTCATAGCATATGCTTCAACACGTATCGATTCTTTCGTAAAAAAATTATTTTGAATACCTCCGTCTAAAAATAATGATAATGATTTTTCATTATCAAAAATTCCTAATAAAACATCATCTTTGAAAACAATTAAACCAATCTTATTATCCATTAAAATATATATTATAATTTTCTTTAATTGAATTTATTTATTTGTTTAAAATGAAACTTTTAATTGCAACATTTATATCAGCTAGTGTAATTTTTTTTCTAATAGCAGTAGCATCAACAAATATTCTTCGACTGTGAGCTCTTTTACATTTAGTAAATAATAATTCCATATCTCTACCATAAAATTTAAAATTATCATAATATTTTTTGAAAAATGACACTTTAATAGTTTCATCTAATTCCCAATTATTTTCTTTAACAACCAATTGAAAAATTTTTAATAATTCTCTTGGTGTATATGGATCAATTGAAAACTTAATAGGAAATCTTGAACTTAATCCTAAATTATAGGAAAAGAAACATTCGTCAATTTCTCTTGGATAACCTGCTACAATGCAAATAAATTCATTTTTCATTTCTGATAATTTCATATTCAATGTATCTATAGCTTCCTTTGAAAAAGAATCCCTACCTTCTTTATTACCTAATGAATAAACCTCATCAATAAACATAACACCTCCGCGACAGCTATCAATTAATTCTTCTGTTTTAATTGCAGTTTGACCTAAATATTTTGCAACCATATCTGGTCTAGATACTTTTTTAAAAACATTATTTTTTAATATACCCATCGATAAATAAATTTTTCCTAAAATTTTTCCTAATTCTGTTTTACCAACACCAGGAGGACCTTCAATTACTGTATGAAGCATATCTATATTTTTATCATCAAGTTTTTGTAAATAAAATATTATATGTTCGACAATATCATTTTTAACCTTTTGCATTCCAATTAATTTATTTAAATCTTTTAAATGAGGTACCATATTATTTAACATTTTAACATCAATATTATATCTTTTATTAGAATCAAATGATTCTCCTAATTCAATTAAATCATTTATATTATTTATTTTTTTATCTACAATAACTAATTCTTTTTCTTGTTCATTTTTCTGATTAGTTTTTAATAATCTATCTTCTCTTAATTGTTGTTCTATTAATCTTTCTATTTCATTTATTTCATTTATTTCATCCCATTCATCTATAAGAGGACGTTTTTTATTACTAATGATTATAATAGGTTCATTAGGGTTACGAGGTCTTTTATTATTATTATTATCATCTTTGCTCATTAGGATAATTCTTAATAATTCTTTAAATAAAATATTAAATTATATAATTTAATATTATATGAAAAAATTAGAAAAAACAAATTTATTTAATACTACTATTTTTATTCCTGCTAAAAACAATGTATCAAGTATATATCTTTATGAAAATAAAAAAATAGGACCGTATTATCCAAATCAAAATGGTCAGCTTTTAGGTCATACTGCTTCAGATATTTTAATACCAGCAAGTAATCATAATAAAAGATACATACATATATATTTAAAACATAAAAAATTCATAGATAAAGTATTAGTATCAACTAAAACATTAAATGAAGAATATGATAAAATAAAAATTTATAATGGAGAAATATATTTACAAAATAATCATATATTAAATGGTATGAAGCATTTAAATGAAGATATGGATATATTTTTATTTTTTAAATATTTAGTTAATTTGGAAGATCCTGATTTTTTATATAGTTATCAAAAAGAATTAAATTTTTCAAGATTAGATAGAATAATGTTAGAATGGAAATTATATAATATATCAAATAATAATATATCAAAACGAATAGACAATGTTAAAAATAATTTAGATAATTATCCAAATTTAAATAGGAAATATAAATCAATATAATAAATAAAAATTGTTAAAGTTTCATTTTCATTAATATCTAATCTAATAATAATGAAAATAATAGCTTGGAATGTAAATGGTATTCGTTCTTTAATGAAAACTGATATTTTATACAAGTTAATTGAAGATGAAGACCCTTCTATTATATGTTTTGGGGAAACAAAAATATCGTGTCCATTTATAGAAGTTCAAGAAGAGTTAAAATCTAAAATAAAAGGATATAAATATAGATATTGGAGTCCTTGTTTAATTAAAAATGGATATAGCGGTACTGCAATTTTTAGTAAAAAGAAACCAATAGATATAATATATGGTATGAAAAATGGTAAAGATGATAAAAATTTAGATGAAGAAGGGCGTATGATTACACTTGAATTTGAAAAATTTTATTTACTTCACGTATATACTCCCAATTCAGGTGAAGAATTAGTTAGATTAACATATAGAACAAAAACTTGGGATGTTGCATTTCGAAATTACATTGCAGAATTACAAAAAACAAAACCAGTAATTATTTGTGGTGATTTAAATGTAGCACATCAACCAATAGATTTAAAAAATCCAAAGACAAATACCAAAACACCAGGATATACGAAAGATGAGAGAGACTCTTTCGATAAATTATTAAATGAATGTAATTTGGTTGATACATTTAGATATTTAAATCCAGAGTTAATAGAATATAGTTATTGGTCTTACAGATTCAATAGTCGTGCTAAAAATACTGGATGGAGAATAGATTATTTTTTAATTCAAGAAAAATATATAAAAAATATTAAAAAAAGTTTAATATTAAAAGAAATTGAAGGGTCTGATCATGCTCCCATAAAATTAATAATTAAATTTTAATTTATAAAAAGTATTTTCTAATAATAAATATATAAATGGAAGGTCACACTGATCATATCTTTATCGCAATAATTGCTGCATTAGTTAACTTAATATTGTCAATAATTGTTCCTTGTGCATTGAAAAATCACAATGATATTTTACCCGAAATCCGCAAAATGTTAGAATTTAATCGTTCAGCATTATTAACATCATCTGGCTTAGTATTTGTAATTGTATGGATTGCTTTAAGCATTTCTCCTCAAGTTAGATCCGAAATACCAGCTCAAGTATTAAAATTAGCTAACTTATAACGAAGTTAATATTCTTATAAATTAAAATATTTTTTTAATAAATCAAAATATGTATTTATTAAATAACTAAATTTTTTTCAATAAATGTTTCAGTTTCAATAAAACGTTGATTCATATCTTCACGATATGCAACTAAAATTTTACTACCCCAAGCAACACTATCAAGAGCTTTTAGTAGAGGATATTTCATCATTACGTGCCAATCATGAGGAGGTTTTGTATTTTCCGACTCTTCGATTGCAAACTTATATGCAGTATCATAATCATTAAAATTATGATTTGCATTATTTTTTGTTACAATAAATGTATAATTAGGCATAATATTATTAATTCAGTCATTATATTTATTTTTTTCAATTTTTTATTGGAAAAAATATATAGTTTAATATAATGTACAGTGAACTTGTATTACCTTGTATTGTAGCTTTAGTAGCTCATGTTTTAATATCATATTCATTTCCTTATGTTTATGATAATTTATTTACATCTGAAATGAAAAAAATGTTTAGTGATTATCGTGACGTAATACTATCTAATCATAATAATTTAATGTGGTCTTCTTTATATATTGTTATTATTATACTTGCTACAACTTTATCTACACCTTTAGTAAAAGATATGTTAGCTGAAAATCAAAGACCTCCATCTATTTTAAATTTGGCTAATTTATTACCAACTAAATCTGCTTAAAAGAATCTAATAAATTAAGCATTTTACCAGATTTTGATCTAAATATTCTCCAAGGAACAAATTTAGTATTATTTTTGATTATTGGTTTATTTTGAAAATTAGTAGGTTGAGGGTCATTATATTTAATAGATAGGAATGGTCCAGTAGACCATCTTGGTTTGGGTTTGGGGACATTAAATTGTATTTTATTATTTGTATCCATTCAATATAATAAGATATAAAATATTTTTTTTGTATATATATTTATATATAATGAGCGTTCAAGAAAATAATTATGAAAAAAAATATTTAAAATATAAAAATAAATATTTAGAATTAAAAAATATGGAAGCAGGTGCAGGTTTTCCCAGTTTATCTAATATAAAATTACCTAGCTTATCTGGCTTATCTAATGTTAAAATACCTACATCTCCTATAAATATATTTAGCACTTCTAATACTCCCGAACAATTAGTTATAGCTAATCGTAAAAAATATCAAGATGCTAAATTAGAATTAAATAAAGCAATAAAGGAATTAGAAGATTATAAACTTAAAGCAACTTTTGCAAATAAAGCTTATAATTTAGATCAAAAAAAGGAAAATAAAGAAAGTTTAAGTAATGCAAAGGCTGGGGTAAGTAGAAGTGAATATTTAGTAAATGTTGCACAGAAAAAAATAGAAACTACAAAAGCTGAATATGTTAAAAGTAAAGAGACAGTAAGAGGATTAAAATTATCAAATGCACAAAAAGCTGTTGAACAAGCTAAAAATGAATTGAAGCTTGCTCAAGATGAATTAAATAGATTCAGAAAACAAGAAGAAGAAAGATTAGCAAAGAAAGCAAATAAAGCAAATAAAAAGAATTCTTCTATGCTTTTAATAAAAGATGGTTCTCCAACAGATACTGAAACTGAATCTCTTGATGAAGAACCTAAAACAATTCTTCCAAAAATAGATCCTAAAAATAAGGGTGCTTGGAAATGTCAAGAAAATATAACATTAGATGATGGTTATACTTGTACAGTTGATGGTTTTTGGGATTGCCCTAATCCTGTTAAACACGAAGACGGTTTTTCATGTAATGGTGTACGTTATACACCTGATAAAAATGATTTACCCAAATATGACTATTTATTTAAAAAATAAATATATAAATTTATATAAAATAAAAATCTATAAATATATATATATGAGCGTTCAAGATAAAAATTACGAAAAAAAATATCTTAAATATAAACAAAAATATGCTGAATTAAAAGAAATGGAAGCAGGGGCAGGTTTTTCTATTTTTAACAAAACACCCAGCACTCAATTAGCAACTGTTTCTTCTTTTAAACCTACAAGTTTATTTGGTGCATCAACTCCAGATCAATTAGTTGTTGCTAATCGTAAAAAATACCAAGATGCTAAATTAGCTTCTAATAAAGCTAGTAAAGATTTAGAAGATGCTAAACTTAAAGAAAATTTTGCAAGCAAAGCGTATAATAAAGACAAAAATAGTGCAAATTTAGCAAAATTAAATAATGCAGAAAATGTAAGAAAAAATGCTGAAACAGCAATAACTGTCTCTGCAAGAAATATAGATTTTGCAAAAACTGAATACAAGAAAAGTAAAGAAAATTTAAGAAAAGTAAAACTTACTAATGCTCAAAAAGCTGTAGAAGAAGCTCAAAAGAAATTAGTTAGTGCTCAAAATGAATTAGATAATGTACAAAAAGAAGAACAAGCTAGATTATCAAAGAAAGCAAGCAAGAGTAGTAATAGTAGTAGAAGTAGTTCTCCTCAATTATTATTAACTGATGGTTCTACCGAAGATGAATTATAATTATTTTATTTTATATAATATATAAAATAAAAAAATAAATTAACTATTGCAATATTAATGTCCATTCGTTGCCATTTAATTTACAACCTATTTTTTCAAAATCTTTTTTAATTCCTTCCATAAATTTTTCATTTTTAAAAGACATAGAATAACTAATTAAGTCGGTGTCTTTTTTATCTAAGAAAACTCCACCTTTAATTTTTGATACTTTTGTATCTATTTTTCTATCAGCTATTTTATCAAGTTCTTTCATTTTATGCTTAATTCTATCTTCTAAATTGAAAGGAAATTCTAAAGTTGGGTGATTTGCAGGAATCATTACATAAGTAATTTTATTATTATCTTTTGTTGTAGAATATTTTTCTAAATATAATAACTTATTTTTAATTTCATTGCAGATTTCTTCTCTAATTAATTTATTAATTCTTGCAATTTCTTCTTTGCTAATATTTGGAATTTTTTTAATTAAATTCATTAAATATTCTTTATCTTTTGATGTAGAACAAACTGCTCCTTTCAAAGTTGGTATACCTGTACCTCTTTTTTTATCTTTTGATTTACCTATTGAAGATCTAATCTTAAATAAATCTAATTCATTTGAAGCCAATTTATTAAAATTTTTATCAATTATACCTACAATAAAGTTTTCATCTCTTGAATCATAATAATCTAATACAGATTCAAAATCATATCCATCATCTTTTTTATTTTGTATTGTTTCTTCAATAATAGGTAAATTTGTTTTAACGTCTCCATATTTTTGTTTTACATAATTTTTTAATGAAACTTGATTTGATTGCATTATATTAACATTTTCTCTATAATACATAGGTACATCTTCATTTTCATCGAAGGGTTGAAATAAATAATATGTATCTCTTTGAATTAAATAACCTGGTCTATTAAATTTATCAAATATAGTATCTTTAAAATTATTAAAATCATTTTCAGATTTAGGCATCATCTCTTCTAATGCTTCATCTAAGAAATAACTATCAAAAAGTCCCGATTGATGAGGCAAGAATGATTTTTTAATTTCCTTAATAATTTCATCATAAAGATATACGTGTTTGAATCTAAATAAATCTTTTACTTTTGTTTTAACTTGATTAATTTCAAATCTAGCTAATTCATCATTAAATGTATTATAATCGATTTCATTATTTTCTAATTCACGATATTTTTTTCCTGTTAAAAATTTTTCATTTAACTTAGGTTCGTCACATTTCAATGTACATTCTTTAAAATCACACATTGCTGGACATATGTTTAATCCTTTACCAACATTATCTAATGTAGGTGGAATACATCCTTTATATTTTTCAACTTCTTCTGGAAACATATTTGCATTTAATAATAAAGGACAATCTACCGCTGTTTCTTTTAAAGCTCTTTCAACTTCTTTAACTAATAAATATTTTTCTTCTGCTTTTTTATAAAGTAATTCATCGCTTGTTAATTCACCTTTTCTTGCAATAACATATCTATATACGCGTACTTTTGGAAATTTATTATTTTCATTAATTGAATCTTTGTGAACACACATACGAATTGCTCTACCTATAACTTGTTCTACTTTAGGTAAATTATAGAATACATCTAATAAATGTACATTTGAACAATTCTTTAATGTTACACCTTCGTTCATAACTCTTGAACCTAATACTAATTTGATATTTTTACCATCAATATTATCAGGACTATTAAATACATCTTTAATAATTTTTTGTTTAACTTCAGAAATATCTTCGCCTGTTTCATCAGGTGACCCAGTAATTAGAATAAATGTTGCAGGTTTAAAATTAGTTAATTTTTCTCTTTTAAATTGTAAATAGGTTTTACCTGTTTTATAATCTAATGTATCGTCTTTTAAATCATAATTCTTACTATCTTCTTCATATTCTAAATAACCATTTTGTCTTAATGATTCTGCAAATAAGTCCATACCACCAGCACGAACTAAATTCGAATATATAAATGCTGTAGTTGGTCCATTTTTATTATCAACCATTTTAGATAATCTTTTGATAATTTTATAAAATTTAATAGAGAAATATTTAATATAAGGAACTTTTAAGATAAAACCAGTAATATTTTTATTTTCAGATTCTAAAATAAAGTTTTCTTCTAATTCTTTTGATAATTTATTATTGAACATTTTTTGATTAATCAATGATCTTAATTTTGGACCATTATTTTTCAATTGATTTAAAATAATTTCCAATCCTCTTGTTGAATTAAAACCAATAATATCATTTTTATTGTCATTTAAACCAGGAAAAACAAAATTTGCTGCTGCTGAAGATGTTCTATCTAAAGTGTCTTCTTTATCTTCTTTAATTTTTTCACAAACTTCATCTTGAAATTTTTCCATATAACATCTAATAACTGGAGTAAAAAGAAGTCCTTTAGGAATTTTACCTTTTTCAACTCTTTTAGCATAAGTATAAGGAATATTACCACGATAAAAACTAATATATCCTTTTGCTTTTTCTTTTAAATAATCAAGACCTCCATTTTTTAATTTCATTAAATAGTTTTTTTCACTAGTAAATATTTTATCTCTTTGAATTTGGTCATCATCAGGTCTTAAAAAATTTAATAAATCAACAATTTCGTCAGCTAAATTAATCATAGGAGTTGCTGTTAATAATATTATTCTTAAATTTTGAGAATTCTTTTTAATCTTTTTTAATGCTTCACCATATTCATTGCCAGATAAGTTATGTGCTTCGTCAACAATTAATAAAGCATTATCCATATTGGTAATACGATCAATAACAAGTTCTCTTTCAACTTCACCTTCCATATTTTTCTTATAAGTTTTTTTAATTTTACTTTCTTGAGTTACTGTATCTTTTTCAAGTGTTTTATCTAATATTTTTTCACCTAAAACCTTTTTATAAAATGTTTTATATGACATAATTCTATAATATTGTGATGCTGCATATAATGCTACTTTATATTCTCTTTCTCTTTCCATTTTTGTCATTTGATTTAATATATTTTTATTTTTAAGATATGTTTCACCAGTCCAATTTAAAATTTCATTTTTAAAGTTGTCTCTTGTATTTGGTCCAGGTACGAGAACATAAATTTTAGTATTATACTTCTTTACTTGTTCTTTGAAAGCCTCTGCTATTAAAATAGCAGAACCTGTTTTACCACTACCTGTACCGTGCATTAATACAACACCAGTGTAAGGAGTATTAGGATTTATAAAGTTTGGTGTAATTGCTTGTTGTTCGCGAGGTACTATTTCACCTTCTCTACAATTAGTAGCTCTATAATCTTGTATTTCTTCATATGTTTTCATTGATGTTCTTTCTGGAACTTTATGGTAATAAAATTCTCTTTTTTTAAAAATTTTAGTTAATATTTCTGGATCATTTGGTTCAGGATAAGAATAATCTTTTACTAATTTTATTTTTTTATTTTTTTCTTTTGACATTATTATTTTAGATTAGATTAAATATTTTAATTTTTAATAATAAATTATTTATTATTAGAAATATTAATGAGTACAAAATGGTACAATTAAAATAAAGTTTGGAAAATTTTATATTGTACCTAATTGTTTTTTCAAAGCAATATATTTATTTTTATACTTTAAATATTTTTTTAACATACTAGCATCAATTTTTGTATTATATTCTGCTGTATCAGGATCAATTAAATTTTTATCATAATTTATACAAGATTGTAAATATAAGTCATTAAAACATTTATAAATTATTTTTAAATTATCATATGTAAAATACTTTTCCAAGTTAGGTCTGGATAATTCCATTGTTTCTGGAACATCAGTTGTTGTAACTGGTTTTTCAGTTATTATATTTCTAATAATATTTCTAATAATTTTATCTTTATTATCTTCAATATATTTTTTATAAGTTTCTAAATTGAAAAAATTAAGGTCCTTTTTAATATCAATACCATTTGAATAATCAAATACAGTACTCATAGACATTTTAGTTGTTGTTAAAAATTTAGCGATTTCATTTAAAGTTGGTGCTACTTCATAAGGATAAAACCATTTATAGTTTTTAATATTATTATTGTAGTATAAATCAAAAATGAATTGATATCCTTGTAAATATTTAATTATTACATCATCTGTTAAAGGTTCTATTTTTTGAAATGGTTTTGTTAATTGTTCTAAACTACCATCATCATTAACTATAAAACCGTTTTCCAAATAAAATATTTTTTTTGATAATAAATTTTCATCAATTTTCATAAATTTTTTATATTTTGAATAATCAATATTTGTATTTTTGCTTTTAAAACCTAATTTTTTATCAAAAGCACTTTTTTTAATAGCTAGCAAAGAATCTTCTTCTTTTGCAAATTCAACAATAAAAGATGTAAGATTTCTATAATCAATAGACATAGTAGTAATATCAATTATTGGTATTTTAAGCTTTTCATATAATGTAATTATATAATCTAATGCTTTAACATTTAATGTTGATACTACTGGTATAAAGTCATCACCTAATAATAAAATTAAATATGATATATCTAATATCTTTTGTGGAGTATTTAAATTTAAACTAGTTATAAGTTCATCAATGAATATGAAATGTACATCTCTTCCATAAGGTGATATTACTTGTGGTGGTGCACCTTGAGATAATTTTAATTCGTATCTCCAAGTAAATTCAAAATTTGTAGTATTAATAATACCTTCTCTATAAATATCTATTTTAGTATTATTGAAAACAAATGCTAACATACTTAATAATATTAAATCAGCATCAGGTGAAGCTAACAATATATTTTTTCCTGTATATTTAGCCTCTCTTAAATCTTTCATAATTTGATGTTCTGCTTCACCATATTTTAATTGATTATTTATTATAAATCCTTTGCTTTGTAAAATAGTTCTAGTTTCATTAATGACAGGTTCGTTTAAATTTATTGGTGGAAAGTTTAATATTAATTTACTTCTAATTTCACTTTCTGTTGCTTTACGAGGACCAAGAGCTAACCCAGCTAATCCTTCTACAATATCTACATTTTTAACAATATTTGTATTAATCATTTTTGTAATATTTAAACTTATTCTTCTATTTAATTGTTCTTTCATTTTAGATACAGATGGTATACCATCAAAATATATTAATGTTGTTGCTGGTCCAGATGTATATTGTCTAGCTAAATTTTCAGTATGTTGTATAATATCATAAATCATAGCTTTTTTAATATTTTCTTCAGAAACAGGAAATTTACTTAAGATAGTATCTATTTCACTAATAACTTTTGCTAAATTAGATTTATCAAAATATATATTTCTTATTCCAATTAATGAAAATAAATAAGGATATGTTCTATAAATATTTTCAATGAATAAATAAGGTTCTGATTTAATTAGTCTACCTTTGAGGTCTTTAAAAAAATAATTGTTACCTATTTGGTATTCATATTTTGCATTAAATAAAATTCTAATAAAATAGTTTATTTCTTCATATAAATTTTTAATATTATGAAATAAAGAATGATAATCTAAAACTAAATAATCATATTTTTTTTCATTTGTTAATTTAAATGCTTTGGGTGCTTTTTGATCTTTCAAATAGAAGAAAAATCCACCTATTCCCATACGTATTATACTATTATAGAATATAAAAACGAAGTAAAAAAAAATATATTTTTTCGGTAAATTTATAACTAATTTATTTAGTAAAATAATGGAAATATCCACAATAAGAAAATATACTTCTGACGACAGAAGAAAAATAGTTTTAAGAATTTCTAAATTAAAAGAAAAAAAAGAATTTGTAAAAATTTTTAATATTATTCAATCAGAAATAGGTAAAGATTTATCCATTAATCGCAATGGTATCTTTTTTAATATTAATTCATTATCAGATGAATGTACTCAAATTCTTGATAATTATTTACACGAAATTAATGATTGTAATACAATAACTGAAACAGAAAATAAAATAAAATATCAACCATATAGTGTTGATGAAATTGGAAGTGTAAATAACTTAGGTCATAAATTAAGTAATCAAGAAAAATCCATTTTAAAAAAAATACAAAAATTTTAAATTTTTATCCATAAATTGTTGATTGGTTTATCGTATTTATAAAATGTTGTTATTGTTTTCATTGCTTTATCTGTATTATATTTAAATAATAATGAAATTAAAGCATTATTTAATTTAAAATATCCTTCTTGATTTTTTTCTATATTTAGATTAAAATCAAAATTTTCATTTTTAATAAATTTAATATTTTTTAATATTGATGTTTTTGTATGTTTTGACATAATTTTTTGGTCATCATCTCCAACAAGTACAAAGTAAATATCTAATGGTATTTTAAAGTTAATAGGCAAATAATAAATAGTATAATTAAATCTTGATGGGTCTTTACTTATCTCTCTTTGAATTTCGAATTTTCCAATTTTAACATCATAATCATCAATATCAACCATATATATTGAATCATTATCTTTCTTTTCAATAGATTTAATAATATAAATTGATGGTAATATTAAACCGTATAATTTATACACAGTACCAGATTCAGTAATAGTTGGATTATCAATTATTATTTTAGAAAATACTCCTAATAATTTATTATTAATATCAAAGATTGGCTTACCAGATAATCCTTGATACTTATTAAGATAATTTATTTTTTCAGAATCGTTACAAGTTCCAATAAAAAATTTCAAATAAATAGATCTGAGTTTTGATAATGGATTAGAACATATATTTTCATAATTAATAGTTTCATAACTTTCAATATTATTATTGATTTCCATAATAATTTTTGTTTTTGGTTCAACAAATCTTGTTTTATAATTTTTAACTATTTTTGTATTTAGTAAATACTTTTCATTTGGTTTTTCAAATATCATTAATTCATTCCAATTAATATTTTTGAATTTTTTTAATTTAATTACTTCAGATGTTGAGTCTAAGAATGATTCAGTTACTGGTAAGAAATGATGTACAGAAATAATGTAATAATTACTGTTATATTTGAATAAAAATCCATTTGACCCTGTTTTAATTATTGTATCAGATACTGAAGTAATATTATTTGTCAATTTAATTGTGTAATTGGCCATTATAATTATATTTATACTAAAAAGGATAAAAATGTCAATTTTTTTAACTTCGTTAAAACAATTAATAAATTAAAAAATAAATTTTTTAATTTGTCAATTTTTTTTGTTTTCAACAAA
>Ga0114958_10001630_pt1 | contig 17421 bp, 16 predicted proteins | sample C_130208_EF_Meta_FD_89577 | JGI IMG/M metagenome (GOLD analysis project Ga0114958, IMG submission 89577) | Freshwater microbial communities from Lake Croche, Canada to study carbon cycling - C_130208_EF_MetaG | ecosystem: Environmental > Aquatic > Freshwater > Lake | place: Lake Croche, Canada...
ATTAATTTGATATATTGTATTTTTCTCCCTTTAACATCTTGTAATATATCCCATGAAAACTTGTAGCCACTATTAAAAAATGTTAGCATTTTTGAAGGAGTAATAGTAGTATCATCTTTTTCGTTGATACTAGATATGGTTACTTCTTCATCTTCTGGAACAATAGTATAACTTTTTTTTCCATCAAATATTTTTGTAACGCCTAGGAAATTGAGTACATATTTGTTACTTTCTAATATTACGTTGCCTTTACTTTCTTTATTAATATTTTCTTTTGCATTATAAAGGGTATACTTGAAATCTACTGAAATGTTGCTAAAAGATTTAATTTTTGTCGTAACTTGATCTAGCATATCTTTAGCTTTTTTGTCTTGAGCATGATTAGTAAAACTAACAAGCACCAATAAAATCGTAGATATCATTTTAATCATTTTATTCATGATTTTGTTCATTATTTAAAAATTGTTCTAATGAAGTTAAATCGGTAATGTTGACACTACGCGCTTTACTTCCTTCAAACGGACCTACAATTCCTGCTGCTTCTAATTGGTCAATTAATCGACCAGCACGGTTGTAACCCAGTTTCAACTTTCTTTGCAATAATGATGCCGAACCTTGTTGGGCAGTTACAATTATTTCAGCTGCTTCTCTGAACATACTGTCTCTTTCCGATATATCAAATTCTAAGTTTACACTGCTTCCATCTTCTCCTATATATTCTGGCAATAGATAGGCGCTAGCATAAGCTTTTTGAGAACCAATATAATCAACAATTTTCTCTACTTCGGGTGTATCAACAAAAGCACATTGTACGCGTACTAAATCATTTCCGTTAGAGTATAATAAATCTCCTCGGCCTATTAATTGGTCGGCACCTCCAGAGTCTAATATAGTTCTAGAATCTATTTTAGAGGTTACTCTAAATGCAATTCGAGCTGGGAAGTTGGCTTTGATCATTCCTGTAATTACATTAACAGAAGGACGTTGTGTGGCAATGATTAAATGAATACCAATAGCACGAGCTAACTGAGCTAAACGCGCAATAGGCGTTTCTACTTCTTTACCCGCAGTCATAATTAAATCGGCAAACTCGTCTACAACCAAGACAATATAGGGTAAGAATCGGTGGCCGTTCTCAGGATTCAATTTACGTGTTTTGAACTTATCGTTATATTCTTTGATGTTACGAACCATAGCGTCTTTCAATAACGAATAGCGATTGTCCATTTCTAAACAAAGCGAGTTAAGTGTATTGATTACTTTATTGTTGTCGGTTATAATAGCATCCTCGGTATCTGGCAGTTTGGCTAAGTAATGGCGTTCTATTTTGTTGAATAGTGTAAGTTCTACTTTCTTTGGGTCTACCAATACAAATTTTACTTCTGCCGGATGTTTTTTGTATAATAAGGAAGTTAATACGGCATTTAGTCCAACTGATTTTCCTTGTCCTGTGGCTCCAGCCATTAAAAGGTGAGGCATTTTGGCTAAATCCACTACAAAAGTTTCATTAGAAATGGTTTTGCCCAATGCAATTGGCAATTCCATCTCTGCTTCTTGGAATTTAGCAGACGCTATCACCGTCTTCATTGGCACCATAGTAGGATTTTTGTTGGGCACTTCAATTCCGATGGTTCCTTTTCCTGGAATAGGAGCAATGATACGAATGCCTAGGGCAGCTAGTGAAAGTGCTATATCGTCTTCTAAACTCTTTATTTTAGAAATACGAATACCCGCTTCTGGAACAATTTCATATAGCGTTACCGATGGTCCGACAGTAGCTTTGATTTGTGCAATATCTATTTTGTAGTTTTTTAAGGTTTCTACAATTTTATTTTTGTTTTCTTCTAACTCTTCTTGATTGATAGTTATACCTACTGATGAGTATTCTTTAAGTAAATCTATAGTTGGGAATTTATAATTTGAAAGTTCTAAGGTGGGGTCAAATAACCCAAAATCTTCCACTAATTTAGCAGCAAGATTTTCTTCCATAATATCTTCATCTGCAGCTTTTTCAATAACAAAAGCTTCATCATTAGTTATAATGATTTCCTTCGCCATTTCGCTTTTGTTCGTTTCAGTTTGTGGGGTAGGAGTAACGGATATAATAGTTGGTTCCAAATTAATTTCGGAAGCATGTTCAATAGTAGGCTTCAATGCCTCTTTATTGATTTCAAATTGAGAAGTTTTCAATGTAGGTTCTTCTAATTGCTTCGCCAGTTCGCTTTCGCTCGAGTCTTCTTCCTCTTCTATAGCATATTCTTCTAAATTATAATCTGTAGTTTGCTTAATTCCTGTAATAGTGTTTAAATCCTCTTTAATATCTTTGTGTTTCTTTTCAAAGAATGATTTAATGGCATCAGGAGATACTTTTATTTTAAAAATAACATAAACCAGTAGGGTAAAAATAATTCCTAAAAACGTGCCTGTTTTTCCAATGTAGTCTTGCAGGAATTGATTCATTTCATACCCAACTGTTCCGCCAAGTTCTGGTATTGAAGTGGCGAAAAATCCTGATAGTATGGATAATACAATAATGGCAAACAAATCCCAGAACCAAGTATTTTTAAGTTTCTGGATGGGTAAATCTAGCACCAAAAAAATACCACTCAAAAAGAAGAGTTTTACAAAAAGAAAGGAAGCCACCCCGAAGCCCCGATAGATAAATAAATCGGCTATGTAAGCCCCAAATTTCCCTAACCAATTGTCAACGGTTTCATTTCTATCTGTAAATGAATCTACCGCACTTTGGTCTGCTTGACCCGACACAAAGAAAGAAATAAATGAAACCAGAAATGCAATGGATAATAAGACCAATAAGAAACCAAATAACATTCGGTATTGTTTTTTAGTCTTCAGTATTTTCAGCTCTAGATTGGGATCTTTTTCCTTTTCTTTAGTTTCTTTTTTTACTGTTTTTGCCATTGGTTAGTTATAATCGATATCAAAATCGATAGTTTATAAAAATTTAGGAACATAAATTAATAATCCTACAGCTATGGCTGCTAGAGCGGCAAACATTACTGCACCGGCTGCAATATCTTTAATAAATCCTATTTTTTCATGAAATTCAGGATGTATAAAGTCAGCTACTTTTTCAACAGCGGTATTTAAGCTTTCAACACTAAGCACTAATCCAAATGCTAAGATTTGCATCATCCATTCTTCCCTAGAAATATGTAATATAAAACCAGCAATAATCATTACTACTGCAATAGAAGATTGCACCATCACACTATGTTCGGTAGTGACAAGTTTGTAGGCTCCTTTGATTGAAAAACCTACGCTTTTTAATCTTCCAGATAAAAAGGAGTTGTCTTTTTCAAATTCCATGGATAGTTAATTAAAGCGCTGCTAAAGCCAACTCGTAATTTGGTTCATCAGCTATTTCTGGAACTTGTTCTGCATATTTCACCATTCCGTTTTCATCTATAACAAGCACTACTCTAGAATGTAATCCTGCCAATACACTATCAGTTATTTCTAAACCATAGTCTTTACCAAAATTGCCAGTTTTGAAATCGGATAAATTTTCAACATTTTCTAATCCTTCTGTACCACAAAAACGCTTTTGAGCAAAGGGTAAATCACGAGAAATACACAATACTTTTGTATTTGCTGTAGTACTAGCTTTTGCATTAAAAGTTCTAACTGATTTGGCGCAAGTAGGAGTGTCAATACTTGGAAAAATATTTAAAACTAGCTTTGAACCTGAAAAATCAGCTAAAGTAGCAATACTTAAATCGTTTTTTACTAAAGAAAAATCAGGCGCTTTTGAGCCTATTTTTGGTAATTCACCATTGGTGTTTATTGGATTTCCTCCTAATGTAATATTTGCCATTTGATTATTTTTTTAAGTGTCAAAAGTAGTAAAAATAATTAGGAGTTGTGTCTACCTATTTATCATTTTTAGATTTATCGCTAAAGGAAAAAGTTAACTGTTAAAATTTGGTTTATTATATTTTATTATCGTAATATTGCAATATATAAATATATAACATTATGGGAGCTTCAAAATCAGAATCGTTTTCAGTAGCAAACAACGAAATAGCTTCAATTTTCAAAGCATTATCACATCCAGCACGAATTGCAATTATAGATTATTTATTAACTGTAGATAGTTGTATTTGTGGAGATATTGTTAATGAATTGCCACTAGCACAGCCAACTATTTCTCAGCATTTGAAGGAACTTAAAAATGTAAATATTATCAAAGGAAATATAGAAGGAACTGCGATTTGCTATTGTATCAATCCAGAAACTATTGACAAAATTCAACATCATTTTTCTGCGATTACTCACAAGCTAAAAAACAAGTGTTGTTAAAAGTTTAGAAATACAATAACTAGTAGATAAACTAAATTAATTAAAATTGTTGCTAATGATGTCTTTTATACTAAAATATAAAAAGCCAATAGTTATAACCATCGGAATAACTATTTTAAACCTCACTCATGGTTTTGACTCTAGATTTACTATTATTAATTTATTATGGCTTTTGGTATGAAAAATATACTAGTACTCTGTACGGGCAATAGTTGCCGAAGTCAAATTGCACATGGCTATTTATCCTATTTCACTAATCCAGAAAGCGTAACAGTCTATTCAGCTGGAATTGAAACCCATGGTGTTAACCCTAAAGCTATTCGCATTATGCAAGAAGATGGTATAGATATTTCATATCATACTTCAAACAATGTTCAGGAATATGATAGCCTTCCATTCGATTACGTTATTACGGTTTGTGACCATGCAAAAGAGCGCTGTCCTTTTTTTCCAACTAATGCCAAACTATTTCATTTTAATTTTCCTGATCCTGCTAAAGCAACAGGCACAGAAGATGAAATTATGGCTGAATTCAGAAAAGTGAGACAACAAATTAAAAACTATTGCCAGCTATTTATTAGAGACAATAATTTATAAAAAAAGTCCTAATTACTTAGGACTTTTTTAGTTGTATCGTGCATGTAAATTTACACGTGTAATGCTCTATTATCTGTCGCGGCTAAGGCTGCTTCTTTAATAGCTTCCGCAAAAGTTGGATGCGCATGTGACATTCTCGAAATATCTTCAGCTGATGCTCTAAACTCCATTGCGGTTACGGCTTCTGCAATTAAATCAGCACAACGGGCTCCAATCATGTGAACGCCTAATACTTCATCTGTAGTTGCATCGGCTAAAATCTTCACAAAACCATCTGTATCTCCACCAGCTCGAGCTCTACCTAAAGCTTTGAAAGGAAAACTTCCTGCTTTGTAGGCAATACCAGCTTCTTTTAATTGCTCTTCTGTTTTACCAACTGCGGCAACCTCTGGCCATGTATAAACCACACCTGGAATTAAATTATAATCGATATGTGGTTTTTGACCTGCTATAATTTCGGCTACCATGACACCTTCTTCTTCGGCTTTGTGCGCTAGCATGGCACCACGAACTACATCGCCAATGGCGTAAATGTTTGGCACATTAGTTTGCAAATGGTTGTTTACTTCAACCATGCCTCTGTCAGTAATTGTAACGCCAGCTTTATCGGTGTTCAATCCATCAGTGTATGGACGACGACCTACAGATACTAAGGCATAATCGCCTTCAAGACTGATGGTTTCTCCTTTAGCATTTTCAGCTTCAACAGTTACTGAATTTCCTTTTCTTACTACCGATTTCACTTTATGTGAGGTATAGAATTTCATTCCTTGTTTCTTGAAAACTTTGGTTAATTCTTTTGACAAACTAGAATCCATTCCAGGAATAATTCGGTCCATGAATTCCACTACCGATACTTGTGCACCCAATCTTAAATAAACTTGTCCTAATTCAATCCCAATAACACCTCCACCAATAATTACTAAATGTTTAGGAACTTCAGGCAATTTCAAGGCTTCTGTAGAAGTGATAATTCTTTCTTTATCTAGTTTTATAAATGGCAAATTCGAAGGTTTAGAACCCGTAGCGATAATAATGTTTTTTCCTTCTATGGTTTCTGAAGTACCATCGACTTTAGCGATTGCCACATGTGTAGCATCTACAAATGAGCCCAAACCATTATAAACAGTAACATTGTTTTTGTCCATTAGAAATTTTACCCCGCCACTAGTTTGGTCAACCACTGCTTGTTTGCGAGCAATCATTTTTTCTAAATTCACTTTTACTTCGCCAGTAACTTCTATACCATGGTCAGCAAAGTGTTGTAGTTCTTCATAATGATGGGAAGAAGCCAATAATGCTTTGGAAGGAATACAACCTACATTTAAGCAAGTACCTCCTAGAGTAGAATATTTTTCAATGATGGCGGTTTTGAAACCTAATTGAGCACAACGAATAGCTGAAACATATCCGCCTGGACCCGAACCTATAATGACAACGTCAAATGAACTCATAGTATTGTTAGTGATTAATTGTAAGTAGTTTTTATTTTTTGCGTCACAAAATTACAGTTTTTATTTTACTTAAAAACGAAATAAATTACATAAAAAACATCATTCTTTTCTTATCAAGAACTTCCTTTTTTCTAATATTTTGTATTAAATTAATAGATTTTAAAAGTTAATTAAACCTTTTTATCTTCAATCTGTCTATTACTATTAAACAAAAATTTAATTACGTATGTTTAGATTTCAATTTTCAATTGTAACCCGGGTTTTTATTTTTTTATTTGGTGTGGGTGTATTTAATACTTCCTATTCCCAAGTAAAATCAATAATTTTAGGCAGGCCAACAGCCACATCAGTTACTGCTAGTATACTATTTGATCAAAATGTAGTTTATTATTTTGAGTATGGAACTCAATCAGGAAATTATTCTTTTACTACTAGTAATTATAATAATGTGCTAAATGTACCTGACGAGATAGACCTCACAAACTTACTTCCTAATGCACAATATTATTACAGAATACAATATAAATTAATTGGTGCAGCAAGTAACACTACAACTCCTGAATATAAATTTCATACTCAAAGAGCGCCAGGTGAAAACTTCACTTTTACTGTTGAATCAGATGAGCATTTATATGACATAAAAGGAAATCGAAGTATGTATCAAGTTACTTTAGCCAATGAGGCTGCAGACAATCCTGATTTTATGCTTTCTTTAGGCGATATTTTTGGTGACGATCATACACCGCTTACTACCACAAGTTCCGATATGGATGCTTTACATAAAGATTACAGACAGTATTTAGGTCAAATTTGTCATTCGATTCCTTTTTATGTTTGCTTAGGTAATCATGAAGGTGAAAATGATTATTTTCTTAACACTACTGGAACTTATACTACTGTAGCAAATCCTTTGCCTGCAGCACCAGATGGTATTGGAGTATGGGGAACTTTGTGGAGAAAATTTTATTATCCCAATCCTTTTCCTAATAGTTTTTATAGTGGAAATACAATTACAGAAAATTATGGTATAGATACTCCTGAGAATTATTATGCATGGACTTGGGGTGATGCTTTATTTGTAGTTTTAGATGTTTATAGAACAGAAATTGCGCCAGGATCAACCCCCGCATATCCAGACAAACCTAATAATTGGGATTGGACATTGGGAAAAACGCAATACGATTGGATGAGAAGTGTATTAGAAAACAGTACAGCAAAACATAAATTTGTGTTTGCCCATCATTCAAGAGGACAAGGAAGAGGTGGTGTTGTATGGGCACCAGGATATGAATGGGGAGGAATGCAAAATAACCAGTACAAATTTGACCAATACCGTCCTTTATGGGGAAAACCAATTCAAAAAGTATTTGAAGATACTAGTGTAGATGTTTTTTTTCAAGGTCATGACCATATGTTTGCAAAAGAAAAACTTAACGGAGTAGTCTATCAGGAAGTTCCAATGCCTAGCGATATTACCTATACTATTGGTTACACAGCAAACTCAGCGGCCTATACAGATCCTGCGGTTGACCCAACATGTTCTAGGTTGGATGGCACAGGACACATCAGAGTTAATGTTACTCCAAATTGTGTTACTGTAGATTATGTAAAAGCATATATACCCGGCACTAATGGTTCAGCAGGGCATAATAATGGAGAAATAGGGTATTCGTATACAATAGGTTCTTGCGATTTAGAGACCAATCAAACGCAACTTCAAAACGAATTTGTAGCTTATCCTAACCCAGCTAATAACAATTTGTATCTTAATTTTAAAGATGATGCTTCAGCATTTTCTGGAGTAATAAGAAATACTTTAGGCCAAATTGTTTTAAAAGTAAATACAAATGTAATTGATATTTCTACTCTAGTGAATGGTGTTTATTTTTTAGAGATAGAGGGTATCACTACAACAAAAAAAATAATTGTTAAACATTAATAACCATAAGAACAATGAAAAAAATAGTCAATTGTGTCTTCTTAATTTTAAGTATAAATAGTTTTTCTCAAAACATTACACAAACAGAAATTGTTGGAAGACCCACCAATAATAGTATTACTATTCAAGCATTTTTTGATGCTAATGTTGAGGTTTCCATACAATATGGAACAATCACAGGAAATTATCCCTACAATACTCCATGGCAAAATTTTATGGCAAACGAACCAGCAGAAGTTTTGATAGCAGGGCTTTTATCAGATACAAAATATTATTATAAACTGAATTATAGAACTCCAGGTTCAATACAATCTACAGCAAGACCCGAACATTCATTTCATACTCAAAGACCCGCTGGAAGTACTTTTACATTTGTAGTTCAAGCTGATCCGCACATGGATGAGCAAAGCTCTATTCCTGTTTATGACAGATGTTTGCAAAATCAATTGGAAGATAACCCAGATTTTATGATTGATTTAGGTGATTTTTTAATGACCGATAAATTAAAAAGAACAAGTGTTACCCCAAATATTATTCCACACGACACAATTCCTTACCGATGCAAATTGTTGCGTTCAAAATATGAAACTATTTGCCATACTGTCCCTTTGTTTATTGCTTTAGGAAATCACGAAGGAGAATCAGGTTGGAATTTAATAAACAATACAGCTGAAAACATTGCAGTTTGGGATACCAACGAACGTAAAAAATATTTTTTAAATCCTGCTCCCGATAGTTTTTATTCTGGGGATGCCAATAGTTATAATTTCGTAGGACAACGAGAGAGTTATTATTCTTGGACTTGGGGCGATGCTTTATTTATAGTAATTGACCCTTATTGGTTTACTTCTCCAAAACCAACTGCTACAACTGGTTGGCGTTGGACTTTAGGACAAGTTCAGTATAATTGGTTAAAAACAACATTGGAAAATAGTACAGCCAAATTTAAATTTGTCTTTTCGCACCAAATAGTTGGTGGAGATCCAGATGGTCGAGGTGGAGTTGAATTTGCTAATTTATATGAATGGGGAGGAAATAATTTAGACGGAACACCAGGATTTGGAACCAATCGTCCTACATGGTACAAACCAATTAAAGATCTTTTAACTGAAAATAAAGTTACCACTTTCTTTCACGGACACGATCATTTTTTTGGGAAACAAGAAAAAGACTGTTTGGTTTATCAAGAAACTCCACAACCAAGTCATCCTAATTTCAATACTTCAACTTATCCAACAGATTATGGTTATTTAGAAGGAACAATTCTGCCTAATTCAGGACACATCCGTGTTACAGTTAGTCCAGATGGAGTTCAAACAGAATATGTGCGAACTTACTTGCCTGCATCAGAAAATGCTACACGACACAATAAAGATGTTTCTGCAAGTTATTTTATTGGTGCTTCCAATTGCTATAATTTAAGTACTAATCCTTCAATGATATGGAATGCAAATTATAACGATGAAATTGTTTATCCCAATCCATTTTCTAGAGAAACAACTATTGAATTTTCATTAAACGAAACCGAAAAAGTTTCAATTTCAGTTTATAATCAGTTAGGGCAATTGATAAAAACGCTAGTAATGGAAAATTCTGTTAATCAGGGTAAATTTAAAGTAGTATGGGATGGGACCGATAATTCAGGTAGTGAAGCTACAAACGGAATCTATTTATATTCTATTTCAAATCAAAATAAAGTTATAAAATCTGGAAAAATTATTTTAAAACGTTAAGTTTTAATATACTTTGCGAGAATATTCAATATATTTCGTCTAAAAATAAAAATAGTACAATCATGAAAAAAATATTTCTACTACTAATTTGCCTACTAAGCAACTTTGTTTTTTCACACACTATCAATTATGATACTATTGTTCTAAGGCATTGGTCAATTCAAAAAGAACGTAAATTTATTGATGGCACTTTTATGATGTTAAAAAATGGTACTGTTTTTATTGAAGAGGCAAATAATAAAATTTCGAAAGTAGTTTTTACAGATTTATCCAAGGAGGATCAAGAATTTGTATCTAAAAAAAACAACTGGGTTAAAAAATTAAATACAATTGGATCCGAAAAAAAGAAGAGTATTCAAAGTGTTTTTAATTACAAATTTTGGATAATAGTATTTTCATTACTGGCTTTTGGATATTATGTTTACACTATTTCAGATAGAAAAAAAATAAAATATTTATACCCAGTTTTGTTCCTTGGCGTAGTCATTTCATTTTATAGTTTTACTAAAAAAGCACTTTCAACCACTGACCCAACATTTGTGAATTCAGCTTTTTTACCATTTATTCCCAATGTAGCTACTTCTTGGGATAATCCCAATGATCCTAATCCTTATTTTTATGTTGAAAGTAAAGGAATTCCAAATCATACGATGATGGTAGGCATCTCTAGTGCAGGGTGGCAACAACAAGTACCAATTCCACAATGTTATATTGGCACAAACCATTGGAGTATCCCTTTAAATCCTGTAGTTGCAAGTTCTCCTATTCCTATAGATGCTGTTCACTTTACTCGAGGTGCTATTGCCATAGCAGCTAATGGTGTACCTATTTTTAATTATCATACTAATACTGGTGTAGATTCTTTTATGGATGGACAATTAGACAATTATGGTGGCCATTGTGGTAGAGGCGATGATTATCATTATCATATTGCACCTTTGAAATTATACTCTGAGGGTCAAACTACCACCGATTTGCCTTGTGCATTCAGTTTTGACGGATTTGCTGTATATGGTACTGTAGAACCAGATGGTAGTCCTATGGCACCTCTTGATCTTGATGGTACTAATGGGCACTATGGTAGTAATGGTATTTATCATTATCATGGAACAACTACACCACCCTATATGATTGGAAAGTTTAAAGGGCAAGTAACAGAAGATGTTAACCATCAATTAATTCCGCAAGCTTTATCACACCCTGTTAGAAATGAAAATTGGACGCCTTTGAGTGGTGCATTGATTACATCATGCGTTGCAAATGCAAATAACAATGGATATAATGTTTCTTATACACTTAATGGAATATCTAGTTATGCAACTAATTTTAGTTGGAGTGGAACGGTTTACACTTTTAACTATGTAACTCCATCGGGTACTACAACAAAAAATTATAATGGTTTTTCTCAATGTACAGTCCCTCTAAACAGCAATGTTTTTTCATTAGATAAAGAAGTTATGCTCTATCCAAATCCTGCCACTGATATTTTAAATATTAAATTAGGTACTACCAATTTAGAAAATGAAGTTAAAAATATTTCGGTTTATGATGTTAAAGGAAGTTTAATTTCTAAAACTTCAAAATTTGTTCCTGCCATGGATATTAAAAAATTAGCAACCGGAACCTATCTTGTCAAAATTCAATTTTCTCATACAGTTGTTACTAAAAAAATAGCAGTGAAGTAATTATGAAAATGCTACTATTTTTATTATGCGCTTCTACTTTTGCTTTCGCTCAATATACAGGAACAGCCTCAGTTACTCAAGGATTAGCAACAACAACAGTATCCAATTTATATTCTTGTTCAGGGGGAAGAATTGCTGCTTTAGGAACTATAACTGCTACTAATAATACGGTTTGGACAGTTCCTGCAGTTACTAATTATACAAATGCTAGCTTTCCATTTGCCTCTGATTTAAATAATACTTGTAATGGTCATAATTATGCTAATGATGCCACAGCATTAGCAGCATTAAACGGTTCTGATATAGTTACTGTTGATGCTAATGGTGAAATAATAACAGCCTATATTTTTGCGGATAATTATTTTGAAATGTACATAAATGGAGTACAAGTTGGTAAAGACAATGTGCCTTTTACACAATTCAATTCAAATATTGTCAGATTTAAAGTTAATCGACCTTTCACAATAGCTATGTTATTAGTAGATTGGGAAGAACGCCTCGGTGTAGGAGGAGAAACTAATGGAGGATTTAATTACCATTGTGGTGATGGTGGTATGGTTGCAGTTTTTAAAGATGCCAACAATACTATAATTGCAACAACAGGTTCCGATTGGAAAGCTCAAACTTTTTATACAGCTCCAATAATGGACTTAACTTGTCCAACAGAAAATGGTTCATTACGCTTATCTGGAAATTGTAGTACTGCTGACAGCAATTCGGGTAATAATTATTATGGCTTACATTGGTCACGACCTGCAAATTGGACTCTAGCCACATTTGATGATAGTGCTTGGCCTGCCGCCAGTCTCTATACTAATGCAACAATAGGAGTTGACAACAAACCTGCTTATACCAATTTTACTAATATTTTTGATAATCCAACAAATGATGCACAGTTTATTTGGAGTACCAATGTTATTTTGGATAATGAGGTTATTGTTAGAAAAACAGTTCTTTCAAATTTATCTGTGAATGATAATGATACGAAAATCAAACACATCGATATATATCCAAATCCTACAAAAAGTGAATTTCATTTAGAGGTTGATCCATCTATAAAAAATAATATTCAATCCATAAAAATTTATAATCTATTGGGTGAACTAGTATTCAGTTCCCATCAGTATTTGGAAATAATTCCAACCTTAAATCTTTCCTCTGGAATGTATATCATAAAAGTTAATCTTCCAGAATTTGAAATGTCGAAAAAATTAATAATCGAATAAAATGAAAAAACTAATTTTCCTGTTACTGACTACTTTTTCTTTTGCTCAAAGTGTCACCAAAACTATAAACCTACTTCCAGATACTGGACAAAATAACAGTTATACCGCAACTGTTGGAGAAGATAATGATTATAACATTAATGTCCCTTCTTATACCGATAATGGAAACGGAACTATAACCGATAATGTAACAGGGTTGATGTGGCAAAAAGTGGATGGTGGTGAAAAGACCTTTGAAAATGCTATTACCTATTGTGAAAATTTAGTCTTGGCGGGCTATTCTGATTGGAGATTGCCAACACCACTAGAGTCGTTTAGCATTATGAATCTTCAAAATTCAAACCCAGCAATAAATACGACCTATTTCAGTTCGCCAACCACTCCTGGTGCGGATTATTGGTGGACAAGCACTATACAAGTTGGTGATGCAACTAAAGTTTGGTGTACCAATGCTGGTGGAGGAATAGGCAATAAACCAAAAGCAGAAACAATGAGCGCTGGTGGATCTTTTAAATATAATGCAAGAGCTGTGCGAACAGTTACAACTCCCACTACTATTATAAATCATTTTACTGATAATGGTGACGGTACAATTACTGATAATTTGACACAGTTAGTATGGCAAAAAATCCCGAATGCTAATGTAGTAACTTGGGAAGAAGCCATAACTTATGCCGAAGGTTTAACTGTTGGTTCAAATTCAGATTGGAGATTGCCAAATATTAAAGAATTACAGTCAATTACTAATGAATTGACTACAAATCCTTCTGTTTTTGCGCCTTTTTTTTCAAATTTAGGAGTTCATAATTATTGGTCTTCCACTACTTTAAAACCTAATACACAAAATCCATCTAGTGCATGGTATTGGAATACTCAATTTGGCATTACTACCTATGGTGCTAAAACGAGTACTAATTATGTATTATGTGTTCGTGGAATTCCACAGTTGGGTATTTCGGAAATTGAAAATGAAAATGTCTTGAAAGTTTTTCCTAATCCTTTTTCAACTAAAATTTCTTTTGAAAATAAAACTGGTAATGAGTTTTTTGAATTGTATGACATTCAAGGAAAACTTTTTTTTTCGGGTAAAAACATTGATAAACAAGATTTTTCCAATTTAACAAAAGGCACTTATTTTTTGAAAGTGATAGACCACACTTCTTCAAATTTCAAACTAATCAAAGAATAATTGTTGGAAACCCTTATACCTTATCTAAAACTAGGATACACCCATGTTATTCCGCTAGGTTTTGATCACATTCTTTTTATCCTGACACTCTTTTTTCTAAACTCCAAATTAAAAACGGTAATCCTTCAATGTTCTGTTTTTACCTTAGCGCACAGTCTTACTTTGGGTTTGGTAGCTTTCGGATTATTTATGCCCAATGTTAAAATAATAGAGGTTTTAATTGCCTTATCTATACTTTTAACGGCGGTGGAAAACATCGTAACCAATACTATTAATCCTTTTCGTTTACTGATTGTTTTTGCTTTTGGATTAGTTCATGGTATGGGCTTTGCCAATGCGCTACTGGAAACTGGATTGCCAAAAGGGCAATATGGTATTGCTTTGGTTTTGTTCAATATTGGCGTTGAGTTGGGACAAATTACCATTATACTTTTGGCTTATTTTCTAATAGCTAAATGGTTTGGTGCCAAAAGTTGGTATAAAGAAAAATTGGTGTATCCGCTTTGCACACTTATCAGTTGCGTAGCTTTATACTGGATTATAGAAAGAATTTTATTGCTATAAATGAACAAGCTAGTGTTTAAGATATATTTCTAGTTTTTCTTTAATGTTGTTCAATGGCGTTGCAATAGCATTTATGTACTGAAAATTACCTTCGCGCTTGTTATCAATAGAAAGCTGAATAGGGCAGGCTTCACTTTGAATGGCATTGACTTTAAAACAATTACTCGCCTTGTTATAGACCAAATAGGGCGCACCCGAAGAACCAAATCTAAAATACCCTTTAATTAAATAGCGCAGTCCTTCAAGTGTATAATTGCCGCCAATAGGTTCTTGAAAAATACTAAAATGCTCTGTAAATCCATCTATTTGGGCTTTGTTCAGTAGTTTTCCTACTTCGCTTGTGGGCGAACTTTGCAAACAATAATAGTGTTTTTCTTCATCGCTTACAATGGTATAATCAATACCTATGCTTGGCATAGCATCTATCACTGCTTGTGGAGTATTTATTATTTTATATAACACAATATCATCCGAATAAAAAGCTTCTACCAAGGCCACTTCTATTAAAAAAGTATGTCGGTTGATGGCAGGTTCCGCAAAAGCAGTATTGGGGGTAAAATGAGCTGAAAGGCTAGCATCATTATAAAAAGCATTATCCTTGAATTGCACTATCAAATAGGGCTGACAACTATTCTTTTCCATTAGTGTCAACCAGCGCGTATCAAAGTTGATTTGCTTCAAAATAGTTACTACCAGTTGGTAATCATTAGGATTTGCGCTATTCCAATACCGCTTATTAGTAGTAACATCAAGCGGAAAACACGTTTCAAACAATTGTGCTTGCACCGAGTTTAAATAGGGTAGGATGGCTGTTTCATAAAGGCTTTGCTCTATAGATTTAAAGATTTTAGCCTCTGTTTTTAAGTTGTGCGCCACAGATAGGATATAGCCATTGCCTATATGAAAGGCACAAATATTATTTTCAAAATGGCGGCGTTGTGGGTCGTTGCTATTTTGTATCCACATGATGCGAAACAATGGGGAGGTTTGTTCGTGTGTAAGTTCTAATTGTTTGGCTAGCATTTGGTTGGGTGTCATTAGCAAAAAAATAAATCAGGCTTTTGGTTTTTCAGTTTTCTAGGGTTTTGTTTTGGTTTTTCCTGTGCTTCGGAGTTTTGGTTAAGATAAAAATTCTTCCGAAACGTGAACTTAAACTTACCAAAAAATTGGCAATTGCGCGAAACGGCTTTTAGCAGTAGGCCATTTTTACATTAGCTTCTGAATTTCAATTTTTAACGGCGATAAATGCCTACTAATTATTACCCAAATCATTGAATTATCTAAACTGTCATAAGCATGAACTAATCTATTTCTAAAACTAATAATTTGTTTATCATTTTCGATTTTGATTTCTGGTTCCAGCTTTTTAAATTGGTTTAATCCTTCACCAATGATTGCTAGTTGACGCTCAACTGCACTTTGAGTTTTTCTGTCATTATCGTATAAAGTAAAATCTTTATCGTCAACAATAAATTCTTCGATTAATTCAATCGCCATTAAAATATCAGAAAGATACTTTGTGCTCTTTTCCGTCATATATTAATATTTTTGATGAATCAATACTTTTTTTAAGAATAGGGTTTCTTATAGAAGAATTAGTCAGTAAGTCAACTTTCCTTTGAAAGAAATTTTCAAATTTATCCCATAAATCTAGTAGATTTTCTCCACGTTTGATTGGATCTTTTGTTTCAAGTTCAACAAGTAAATCTATATCGCTAGATTCTTCTTTAAATTTATCATTTGTAGACGAACCAAAAGCATACAGAGTTTTTACATCGTGACTTTTACACAATGACAAAAACTCGTTTGAGTTAACTTGTATGGAATCTTTCAAATTCATTTTGCTAAGATATGAATTTTTAGTTATCGTTCACCGATGCTGTTTTTTTGGCTTACTGCTTCGTTTTTTGGCTTTGCGAGGTTGCACTTCGTAACCGTTTATTCCACTAAAGGTAAAAATTCTTGCGAAACGTAAATGTTAATTTACTACAAAATTCGCAATCTTACCAAAAGCATGTTAGAACAAGCCTTCATTTTTAATGTCTAATTTAATGCCTTGTTAATGAAATTATTGACAACTTTTGAGCATTTAGTTGCACCGTCTGTGTGCATATGGTCAGCATCAAAAAAATCTTCATTTGTGAATCGTTTATCTTTGAATAAATTAAGATAACTTACATTATAATTTTTTTTAGCTATGTTATTACAAGTTTCCTGTATTTTTTTTAGTTTAACTTGATTGACTCCTTCGGAAAAATAACTTGAAACAGGCATATTCAACAATACTACTTTTATACCTTTCTTTTTGCAAGTAGCTATTATTGATTGAATCCTAACTATATTATCATCAAAATTCATTAAATTGTCTTCTATATTTTTTACTCTTTGTAAAGCATCTTTCTTTAGTAATAGTGCTTTTTTTGCTTTTGTATAGTTTATACCAAATCCATTTTCATCACAATTGACTATTGTTCCGTCTTTTAAGTATCTTAAAACGAGTTTGGTACTAGCATTGAAACTTCTCGTAGAGGATAAAAAATATTTTGTACAATCGTATTTTTTAATTGATGGAACTTCTAAATTCATGTAAGTTTGATAATAATATTTTCTCCAATTATTTTCTTCGGTGTCCACTATTTCGCTCAAACTGGTATATTCTATGTGCAAAACAACACATTTAATAGTTTTGAAATGGTTTATATAATTATCAA
>Ga0114958_10001631_pt1 | contig 17418 bp, 19 predicted proteins | sample C_130208_EF_Meta_FD_89577 | JGI IMG/M metagenome (GOLD analysis project Ga0114958, IMG submission 89577) | Freshwater microbial communities from Lake Croche, Canada to study carbon cycling - C_130208_EF_MetaG | ecosystem: Environmental > Aquatic > Freshwater > Lake | place: Lake Croche, Canada...
TGCTTTCCCCAATGAGACTTTGTACTCATATCCTTTTCCTGATCCATTTCACACTGGAAGTGTTCAGTCTTTAGGTAGTTCTACTTACGTCAATGACTTTAATACATTGATTGGTACTGACTACACTGTAACTGGAACAAGCTCTGCATTTGCTGTAGCTGCTGGTCAAGGTGGTTGGGCTACTCTTACTCCCGGTGGTACTACTACTGCTTCATCTGCTTATAAGAATGGTACGTTTTTTCAGTTTGTAGCAGGTCAACGTGCTTGGTTTACTACTCGCATTAAAGCTTCTGCTATAGCCAGCACTATTTCTTTATACGCTGGTATGCAAAAAGGTTCTGCTGTTACTGATGGTTTGTGGTTTGCTAAAGCTGCTTCAACTGCCACTATTAGTTTAGTATCTACCGTTAACAGCACTGCCACTACTTTGGTAGCAAACGTTGCAACAATGGTAGCTGATACTTTTGTTGAACTAGGTTGGTACTACGATGGTACTGACCTTATTGTTTATTCTGGTAGCTCTACTGTTAGTTTGGGGCCAATTGCCCGTGTAACTGCTCCTACTATTGGTTCTACTGGAACTACTCTAACTAACGCCCTAATGGGTACAGTGTTTCAAATTACCCCAATAGCAACTGATACCTTGACTACTGACTTTGTGTTAGCTGCTCAAGAACTTACACGCTAATAGCTATGCACGCTAACCTAGTACACGAAGATACTCAGGATAGTATTAATGTTTCCATTGTTAGCGATGGAAGCAAAAATACTGTGTTCTTAGTAACAGGAACAATACACAGTGAAGATGATTCTGTCTTTGATATTATTGATGTGTCTAGGTTATCGGGCAACCCAACTAACATTCGTCTTGACTCAACTATGTTTATGGTTGAGACTGGGCTAAGAGTTTTAATTAACTATCGTAATCAACCCTATGTACTTCCTCTAGAAGGTCGTAGCAAGACTGATTTAACTTGGGTTGGTGGCCTTACAGGTCATGAAATAAATATGACCTTTAAAGGTATTGGTTCATTTTTTATAGTGCTTGATGTAAGCAAAATGGGGGTTTAATATGAGTGATGTATTTATTAAGAGTGGTGAGCAACCTCGCTACTTTGCTTTTAGTGGAGTAAATTCAACAACTGCTGTTGCTGCTTCTTCTCCTATTTATAAAGAAAGTCCCTACAGTTCTTTTCAAGCTATTGTTACTGGCACAGGTACTGTAACTGCTGCTATTGATATACAAGTTTCTAATGAGACAGACACATTAAACGGTGCTAAGTCTAATTGGATAACTATGGCTACTATTAGTTTGTCTGGTACTACAACTGCTACTGATGGTTTTACAACAGTATGCCCGTGGAGATATGTCCGAGCTAATGTAACTGCTCGTTCTGGAACTGGTGCTACTGTTGAAATTATTATGGGAGTGTAATCATGTCAGTTGTAGCAGACAGCACTTATGGGGGATTTGAAGAACCTAGACCACCTACTATCACACAGTACGGTGTAGCTACAGACTTATATGGTGTAACCTCTGATCCATTTACAGCTTCACTTTTGTTACTAGAAACAGAAGACTTGTTGTTACAAGAATCTGGCAGTAATATTTTGTTGTAATTAAGGATACCTATGACTACAACTGTTTTTACTAGTGGAACTGTTATTGAGTCACCCTGGCTTAATGACGTTAATGCTGCTATTTATATAGCTATTGCAAATGCAAGTGGTAGTCCACCAAATACTACTGCACAGGTAGTAACAAACCTTAGTCAAGCTGGTGGATTAGCTACGCAGAATACAACACAAACTTTAACTAATAAAACTTTAGTTGCTCCTGTAATTGGTGCAGCCACTGGCACTAGCCTGTCAACTACTGGTAATCAAGTTATCAGTGGTACGGGCAAACAGGGATATGCTACAGGGGCTGGTGGTGTTGTAACGCAAGCTACTAGCAAAGCTACAGGGGTAACACTAAGCAAACCTACTGGTCAAATTACACTAAATGGTGCTGCATTAGCTGCCTCAACTACCGTCAGTTTCACTTTAACTAATACGGTAATTGAAGTTGGCGACATTTTGGTGATGAATCACATTAGTGGCGGCACGGCTGGTTCGTATTCATTAAATGCTCAATCAGCAGCAGGGTCAGCAAGCATCAACGTTCGTAATATTTCTTTGGGTTCGTTATCTGAAGCCATTGTTATTGCTTTTGCAGTAATTAAAGCTGTGAGTGTGTAATAGTAACTAAGTCATTAATTAACATGGCTAGCAATCTACATAATGTATATAGGAATAAATCATGGCTGACAAAAAAATCTCCGCACTAACAGGTGCAAGCACACCGCTTGCTGGCACAGAAGTATTGCCTATTGTTCAATCAAGTGCAACAGTCAAAGTTAGTGTTGCTAACTTGACTGCTGGACGAGCAATAGGGGCAACTAGCATTCAATTTGGCTCTGGTACTGTTTTATCCGTCTATGAAGAAGGTTCGTGTTCAATAACTTTGACTGCTGGATTTGGAACTATTACATCATCAAGTGTCACTGCCAACTACACAAAAATAGGCCGTGTTGTAACTATTACGGGGCAGCTATCAATAACAAATAATGGTACAGGGGCAAGTTATTTGAACTTGGTTGGACTTCCTTTTACGCCTGCTACCACATCTGCTGGCGTAGGTAGAGAAGGCGTAAATAATGGTTTAACGGATGTAATTTATATTTCGGCAGGCGCAACAACTTGCCAAATGTTTACCGCAACAAACACTTATCCAGTTGCAACAGGATCAACAGTTAATTTTTCAATGTCATACATTGTATAAAAGGAAATAAAATGTCTTTGACCAAAGTATCTTTTTCAATGATTAACGGCGCTCCCGTTAATGTTTTGGACTATGGAGCAAAAGGTAACGGAGCAATAGACGACACGGCAGCTTTTGCGGCTGCGCTTGCAACTGGTAAATCGGTTTATATCCCACAAGGCACGTACAAGGTTGCTCCAGTATCAACTCCAGTTAGTGGCACAGAGCCAAATAGAACATCTGCATGGGTATTAACAAGCGGTCAAACTATTTATGGGGATGGCGTTACTTCCGTTTTGTTGTGGGGCAGCGCAACGGTGCAATGCTTTTTTAAAGCTACCACGGCAACAAATATTGCGTTACGCGATCTTAAATTTGATGGCGGTTATTCGTCAATTATTGTTTATCCTGACACCGATGGTTCGGTTGATGGTGTAGTTGTAAGTGATTGCTATTTCAGCAATATGCTTATTGATGTAATAGGCGGCAATCAATTGGCCCTTAATTCAGACTCAAAATATTCAAAAAATATTTTAGTGCAAAACTGTATTACATCCGGCCCTGCGGTTCATTCAATATTGTTTACAAATTGTTATAACGCGCAAGCATTAGGAAATAGATTTAATAATGTTACCGGCGGGTATTGTATAGATGCATCGCAAGGAAGCCGAAACGTTGTGTTGGCCGATAACGTAGCACAAACTTGTAAATATTTTTGCAAAGTAGAATCATCTGATACAACTTCTATAGATCCAACAAAATTTGCGTCGCATGAAGTTATTATTGCTAACAATACGGCACTTAGCGTTGATACCTATGGCATTTTTGTAAATTCAGCCGCAGACCATATTGTTATTGAAAGCAATATTATGGTTGGTTTTTTTAATTATGGAATATTTTTAGACCAAGTTAGTAATTACACTCACAATGGGTCTATATCAATAGCTGATAATGTTTTAAGCGCGGCATCAACATCAACAACCGCTATTGGAATTTTAGATTCTCTGGCAAGTGGAACATTACCCCATGTATTTACAGGCAATGTAATTGATAGGGTTGATACTGGCATCAAAATTTCCAGAAAAAATGCTGTTATTACTGGCGGTTCAATTAGTGCTAGTGGTTCTGCAATTTTATTGAATGTCCCTTCTATTCTTGATGGGGTGTGTATCACTGGGGTTAAAATAGCCGCCGCTACAGGAATTAATTGCAATGGCACTGGACAGCCCGTAAAACGAATTACTGTAAATGCTTGCGACATAAACTTTACATCAACTGCAATTTATAGTCAAAGTTCAATTTATCAGTCAATTTTTAATAACAACACTTTAAATAGTTCTGCGCCTACTGTAGGGGGGATAGTATTAGAAACACCTATAAATTGTTCTTTGCAAAACAATACAATCAATATGAACACATCAACTCTTAATTCCATCACTACTGCAACGGCAACAACCGACTGCATTTTTGTTGGCAACATTTCTAATCGTGCATTTAATATTAATGCACCTTCAGCTGGAGTTATCAATTCTGGCAACATTGTTAATGCTGCGTATGTAGCATAAAAAGTTTTATTAACTTTATTTTTTGATTGGAGATTAAAATGGCTTTAGAAAAAGTAATCGTAGTAGACCTTATTGAAGTAGTTGAAAACGGGGTACTTCAAGTTCGCACTAAAACCGCTATTAAAGAAGATGGCGTTGAAATCAGCAGTAGCTTCCACCGCCATGTTGTCGTGCCTGGTGCTGACTACAGCGCAGAGGATGCTCGCGTAAAAGCTATTGCCGCATCTATCCACACTGTTGAAGTAATTGCTGCTTATGTGGCTGCACAGTCTGCACAGTTAATGTAATAGACTATGGAACCACAAAACCTTATTGACACAATTCTAGGAATTGGTTTTACTGTTCTTGGATGGTTTGCCAGAGAATTGTGGTCTGCTGTTAAAGAGCTTAAGTCTGACCTGTCTAAGCTTAAAGAAGACTTGCCTAAAACTTACATAGCTAGAGATGATTATCGACAAGACATGAATGAGATCAAATCTATGCTTAGTAAAATCTTTGACAAGTTAGACAACAAACAAGACAAGTAAGCACACATATATTACTTAATATGTTATTAGGAACAAGCAATGGCTACTACTTACTTTATAGATAACTCTACTCCTATAGTTGCTGCATGGCTTAACGATGTAAACAATTATGTGTATCAAGGTAAACAACGTGGAACAGTTACAGCTACGTCTGGACAAACTGTATTTACAGTTCCCTTTACGTACACTGTTGGTGCTAAAACTTTAGATGTGTATATCAATGGTGTACGACAAATATTAAGCTCTAGTTATACAGAAACTACATCTACGTCTGTTACGTTTAGTGAAGCTGTTCCTGTTACTGCTGTTGTAGAGTTTGTAGGTTAACTACTATGTCTTATAAACCAAGGTTTGATTCAGGGTCTTGGCTTGTAATCTGTGATGCCTGTGGTAGACAATACAAGGCTAATGAGCTACGATTACGCTGGGACGGGCTTATGGTTTGTTCTGGTGATTGGGAACCTAGACAGCCTCAAGACTTTGTACATGGTGTAGCAGATAAGATAGCACCACCTTTTACTAGGGCAGAACAAGAAGACACTTTTCTTTTTGTATGTACTCCTATTACCACACAAGGTATAGCGGACTACGGCACAGCAGATTGTGCTAAAGCAAGCATAGATAGCGGCAATCGTCCTGTATGTACCCTAGAAGGGTCTGAGGCTATATCTTTTCAAGCTATTGCTGGATGTTCTATATCAGGTAAGACAGCTCCTAGTTTAAATAGTTTTTTAATAGGATAAAACAATGAGTTCTACTTACACTGTTTCTCGTGATCAGATTATTACTTTAGCACTTCGTAAGTTAGGTGTGCTTGAGATAGGTGATGTGCCTGATGCTGAGACTATCAACAATGCTGCTATGTCTTTAAATCTTTTGATCAAGCAATTAAGTACAGAAGGTTTAAAGCTGTGGAAAAACTCAGAGCTTATTATCCCTCTGATTACTAACCAGACTACTTACATCTTAGGTGGGTCTACATCTGCATTGATGTACGACTCTCTTAACCCTACTGTAGCTATTACTGATAGACCTCTAAAAGTTATCCAAGGGTTCTATCGCAACATTACTGTTACTCCTTACATTGATATACCTGTGATGGTTGTATCTAAACAAGAGTACAACGTTTTAGGTTCTAAGTTTTCTACTGGTACAGCTAACACTATCTTCTATGACACTAAGAAACTTAATGGTGTGTTGTATGTGTACCTAACACCTGATGTTAACGCTAGTACCAATATGGAACTTCATATTGTTGCTCAGCTTCCTCTAAATGATTTGTCTAGTGCTTTAGATATACCAGACTTTCCTAATGAATGGATGAACTGTTTGGTGTGGAACCTTGCTGATCAACTAGCTCTTGAGTATGGGGTTCCTATGAACTCTAGACAAGAGATTAGTATGCGTGCAGGTACTTATAAAACATTGTTAACTGATTGGGATGTAGAAGCTTCTAGTACGTTCTTTGCTCCAGACTTTAGGTCTACTAGTAATAGTGCTTACAGGGGTTAAGTATGGCTACAGAACGCATTCCTCTTACCCAACCTATTGAAAGTCGAGATGGTACTTTTAGTAAGGATTCCTATTCTTCTAACTGTGTGTTTGAGTCTAGGGATCAAAAGAGAGAATTTGTTAAAAGACCTGGACTTGTTTTTGTAAAACAAGTAACACCTGTTACTCCTCCTGCTAGTACACCTAGTCAAGGACTAGCTAGTTTTAACAACAAGATTATTTCTGTTATTAATAACACAGTGTACCAAGTTGATCCATCTGGATACGCAGTTACTACTGTAGGTACAACGTCTGCTTCAACTAGTCAAAGTTATTTTGTTAGAACCTTTTTAGATGCGTATTTGTTTATGCACAACAAGGTTAACGGATACTTGTACAAAAAGTCTGACTCTTCTTTTAGTGCTATCACTAACGACAAGGTTGTAAGCATTAGTATTGACAATGAAGGTCTTAATTACAGTTCGGGAATTACCCTAAGTTTTTCTGGTGGTGGTGTTACTGCAACTGCTACTGTTGTTAACGGAAGTATTTCTACTGTAACTATAACTAACAATGGTAGTGGTTTATCTTCTGCACCTACTTGTACTGTTAATAAACCCAGTACTGTAACTCCTACTGCTACAGGTACTATAGCTTTGTTTACTATTGTTGTATCAAGTGCTACAGGTATTTATACGGGTATGTACGCCTCTGGTACAGGTATAGCTCCTAATGCTACAGTTACTAATATCAATGGAACTACTATTAGTTTAAGCATTGCAAACACTGCTGCTGTATCTGGGACTATTACCTTTGTTGACAATGGTTCTAGTGCTGTACTGACTTCTGTTCTTTGTGCATTTCCTGACGGGCCTTATGTATCTGGAGCAGTGTTTTTAGATAACTATGTGTTTATTGGTACAGCTAGTAATCGTATATACAACTCTAATGTCGGTGATCCAACATCTTGGAACCCTTTAAATTACCTTACCTTTGAACAGACTACAGATACCCTAGTAGGCATAGTTAAACACCTTAACTACTTAGTAGCTTTTGGTAAAACTAGTATGCAGCTTTACTATGACACTGGTACTGCTGTAGGTTCTCCTTTGACTGTAGCTCAAAGCTATACATCTGAAGTAGGGTGTGCCAATGGAGATAGCATAGTAGCTACTGATGGTACTGTCCTTTGGGTAGGTACTAGTAAAACTCATGGTCGTTGTGTATACCTTATGGATGGTGTTGCTGCTGTTAAGATTTCTACAGACAACATAGACAAACATCTAGAAGCAGATGACATGAGCAAAGTAACTGCTTACTGCTATAAGTTTGGTGGGCATACTCTCTACATACTAACTCTTCACAACACTAATCAAACCCTAGTGTTTGATATAAACGAAAAGATGTGGTATCGCTGGACACAGTACGCAATAGCTTCTAGTGACCAACCTAACCCTGGTACTTATGTAGAGTCTTATTTCCGTCCTAGCTTTTATGCTGAAGTAAATACTGTTCCGTATGTGTTAGACGATGACACAGCAAACATATATTATTTTGATGTAAACACTTACCAAGATAATGGACAAGCTATATACTGTAGGACAGTCACAGACCTCTATGACAACGGGGTCACTAAACGTAAATTCTACGGTAGGCTAGAGATTATTGGTGATAAGGTGGCAGGTACTATGCAAGTACGCCACACAGGAAACGACTACAACTCTTGGTCTAACTACAGGTCTGTTGACCTCAATGCTTCTAGGTCACAGATATATCTAGGTGGTGCTGACCGCCGTAGAGCTTGGGAGTTTCTTTGTACTAGTAACGTACCCCTTCGTCTTGATGGTGCTGAAATAGACTACAGGATAGGCGAGATGGATCAAGAACAAAGTGTTGGTGGTGGACGCTATAGGAGATAACTGTGAATCAAAATACTCTAGCAAAAGTTACCTTTAGAGAAAACATACAAGTTGTTGAAAAAGGTATGTTTGATCTTGTTAAAGAAAACAAGATAGAAAACAATTTGCCAGACTGTACTTTGACTCATTACTTTACTCCTATGGATGAAAAGTATGGCTGCGGTACTTATGCCAGACAAATGTTTATTCCCAAAGGAACTCTAATCTTTGGTAAGATACATCGCCACCAACATCTTAACTTCATTATGCAGGGTGAAGTTAAAGTCTTTACAGAGTTTGGTACTAAAGAATATAAAGCTCCCTGTGTGTTTGTATCTGAGATAGGTCTTAAGCGGTCTGTGTATGCTATAGAAGATACCCTTTGGGTAACAGTACACATGACTAAGCACCTAGGCGAAGAAAACTTAAGCAAGATGGAAGAAGAAGTTATTGCTCCAACCTATGAAGAGTTGGGTCTAATGTCCTCTACAAGCGACTTGCTTAAATTAAATAAGGAAACTCAATCATGACTTTTGGAACAATTGCATCTGTAGTAGGTATTGCTGGTGGTATCAAAGCTTTAACTAGTAGTAGCAGCAGTGCTGGTGCTCAAGCTCAACAAGCTGCTGATCCTTTTTCACAATACCGTGGTCAACTAGGATCAATGTATGCTGGTGCTTTACAACCAGGTGCTCCTAGTAACATTCAAAATATGCCGGGGTATACACAGTTTAATACTGGTGTAATGCAACCAGCTATGCAAGCTTCTCAAAGGGCTGCTGCTGCTTCTGGGCAACTGTACTCAGGTGGTGAACAACAAGCACTTCAAAAGGTTGGACAACAAGGCTACTATGGCTTTATGACTGACTATATGAACCGTCTTGCACAAGGTAGTGGTGCTGTTAATAATCCTGCTCAAGCTGCTAGTTTGGGACTTAACGCACAAAACCAATCTGACCAAGCTTTTATGCAAGGTTTAGGTGGTGTTGCTACTGGACTTAGAGGGCTATATGCTGGTAGTGGTAACACTAACTACAGCTCTTACAACCCTGATTGGGTGCAAGCAGCATCTCAAGAAATGCCTAGTACTTACTCTGCTGGTAATCCTGCTCTTGATTGGAGTATGTAAACTATGGCTTTCTTAATGTCAGACCTAGCTGAAGGCGGTAAGGCTGCCCTTCAGTTACAACAAACTATGGCTGCTGTTCCCTATGTGGAACAACAAGCTTCTGCTGCTGCTGAAGAAACACAACTTAAGCTACAACAAGATCGTCTTAAAGCTGCTTATGCTCCACAAGAAGCTGCTGCTAAAGCACAGCAAGAAGAAGCTACTTTACAAAAAACTAAACTTGCTAACATAGTTTTAGAATCAGGTATTAAAGTAACTACTGAAAAAAGTGATGCTGCTAAAAAATTAATGGCAGACCCTACTTGGGTTACAAAAAGTCCAAGTGAACAAGCTACGGCAATAGCTGCTGCTTGGGATGTAGTTGATCCTGAATCTGCTGCACAAATGAGAGTAGCATCGGCAACTTATGATGCCAAACAACTTGCAACAGAACTAAAAAAACATGATCTTAATAGAGAGACTATTGGAGATGCCTACGCTACTATTAAAAGCGCTACTCCAGAACAAATAACTGATCTAATATCTAAGTTTCCAGAAAATATAAAAACAGCTATTAAATCTAAGATTCCAAGATTCTTTGAAGAAAATGATCCTAAATTACAAAAAGCTCAACTTGAAGCTTTGCACCTTACTGGTTCAAACGAAAACACAATAGCTACAAATGAAACTCGTAAACTAGTTGCAGAGATGCAAGATGGTTGGCACAGGGATCATGATAAAGTAGTTGCACACATTGCTGAGTTAAAGCGTAATGGTGGTGGTAGCAGTGCTGGTAAAGAATCTGCATTAGAGTTACGTCAATGGAATGCTGCTCAAAGAGCTTGGTCGCGTGTTGATACTGATTTTAAAAAGCCTATTAAAGAAGCAGAGGATGCTTGGAAAAAAGCAACAGAAGAAGACAAAAAGAAAACTGGTATGTTTAGTTTCTTTACTGGTGGTTCTTCTGCTATAGAAGAAGCTAAAACACCAGAAGCAAAAGCTGAACTTAAATCAACTAAAGCTTGGAACGAACTACAGAGTATTAAAAAAGAACGTGCTCAAAAGAAGCTTGATGCTATAGAGGGTATGCCTGAAGGCAAAGAAAAGGATAAGTTGTTTGCAGGTTTAACTAAAGAGCTTGAAAGCTACGACATAGAACAACCACCTTCTCCTAAGAAAGAAACTGGTGCTCCTCCTGCACCAGCAGGTACTCTTACACCTCCAGCTAAAGCAGGTTCTTCTATGCTTGATCTGTTACCCGGTGGTGCTAAACCATCAACTGCTGCTACTAGTAACAAACCTGTTGAACCAAAGTTTGAAGAAGGTAAGGTATACACAGATGCTAAAGGAAATAAAGCTAGGTATGTAAAAGGTAAGTGGGAGGCTCTGTAATGGCTTTTGATCCCTCTACTGCTTCTATAGTTGAAGATAAACCTATTGCTAGTGCGTTTGATCCTTCTACAGCTACGCCTATAGATAGTGCAGTTTCTAAAAAACCAACCATCCCTACAATTCAACAACAAGTTGGGTTGTTTCAAAAAGAATCTGAAAAAGATGTTACTCAAGCTGGTGCTTTTGCGGCTTCTGCTTTAGAGTCTGCTGGTGCTACTCCAGGTGCTTTAGTTGGTGCTAGAGCAGGTATGGCTTTTCCTCAACCTTTTTGGGCTAAACCTGTTACTGGTGTAGTAGGTGGTTTTGTTGGAGGATACCTTGCTAGTAAAGGTATTACTAGTCTTGAGAGTGCATTTGACAAAGTTTTTGGAACTAAAGTTGTTGAGACTAGAAAACAACAGCAAGAACAATTTCCAATTACTTCTGTAGTAGGTGGAGTTGTAGGTGGTGGTGCTAACCCTTTTATGCGTCCTAGCATTCCTACTAGTCTCAAACAAGCTGCTGTAGGTGCTGGGATTATGGGTACTGTTGGTGCTGCCCAACGTGCTGTAATGGGTGAAAAAGTTTTTGATCCAACTGCTATGGCTATAGACATTGGTTCTGGAACTTTTACTAAACCAACTAAACTTGGTGAAAAAATGTTGGGGCATAAAAGTGTACATAGCACTACAGAAGAAACTCCCCTTCCTCCAGAACAACCTTCTAAAGTTAACTCTACACCTGAACAACAAAAAGCTTTTCTTGATAAACTTAAAGAAACTAAAGCTAAGAAAGATGTTCAAGCTAAAGTTGTACAGACTGCATTTAAAAACAATGAGACAGGTGAAGTAGAGTTACATGGGCCTATGCACGATCCTGCTCGTAAAGCTGAAACTTCTGATACTCATACACAAGGTTTTATAGATGAGAACGGTAATTTTTTAGATCGTAAAGAAGCTTGGAATCGTGCTAAAGACTTAGGACAAGTAGAAAAACTTTCAGACGTTAAAATGGGTTTGCAAAGCGGTGATATGCGTACCGCTGGTGATAAGAACTTTGAATTGTTTTCTGTACCAGAAACAGTTGGTGGATTGCCTGTATCTATAGATCGTGAGATGAAACGTTCTGATGGTAGTATTGTTGGTGCTAGATACAAACATGAGACTAATGAAGTTTCTATACACCCAGAACATACATACCAACAATTTTTAGATAAAGCTTGGACTAAACCTAAAGTTGAAGGTGTGTTTCCTATAGCAGAAAATGCTTTTAAAACTCCTCAAGAGTGGGCTGATTTTGTTCTTCAGCATGAAGCTGAACACATTAAAAACCCTATAGCTGAAGGTCAAACTAAAGCTCAATACGAAAATCAAACTAACAAAGCTGCTCTTAAAACTATTGCTGAAAAGAAATCTAAAGAAACTGGTGAGCTTGTTGAACCTATTCCTATTTCTGAAACACCTGAACCTATAGATCGTACTAAGACTGATCCTCGTGACATTAAAAGTCAAGAAGAGTTTGAAAACATTGCTCAAGAAATATATGAAAAACATGGTGAAGTAGAAGCTGTTAAATTTTTTGAAGGCTATGAAAAATACAAACAAACTTGGTCTGAACCTATTGGAGAAACAGAAAAGTTTGTTGGTACTAACCTTAAAGCTAAAGCTGCTGATGAACGTATCATTTACAACAACACTAGTGACCTTAAAACTTTAGCTGGTAAAGAAGTTGATCTTGATCGAATTACCTACTCTATAGATAAAGGTGACACTTTAACTGGCAAAGCTAAAGAAGTTGCAACTAAGTTTCGCACTCTAATGGATGAGCTTGGTAAAAAAGCTTTAGAGAATGGTGTTATTAAAGGTTGGCATGAAGACTATGTGGCTCGCAATGTAGTCACAGAAGGTGCTGCACCCCCTACTGCTGTACAAGAATTTATACGTGATGTCTTTGGCTATGAAAAGGGTGTTAGTGATTCTAAGACTACTACTAAATATGGTCAGGAACGTAAGCTTGAAACTAGGCAAGACTTAGTAGACCACCTTCAAGGTATCAATAGTTGGTTAGCAGAAAAAGGCTATGACTATCGTTTTAAACTTAAGACAGATAATTTAGCAGACATTTATCGTGACTATGCTTTGTCTGTTGAAAAAGCTATTGAAAACAAAAATCTAATCAATAACTTAAAACAAATTAGAAATGTAAATGGTGAGTCTTTAATTCGTCCTATTACTGATAAAGAACCGTTACCTTATGGTTGGAAAGTAATGGAGAACTCTGAGTTGTCTGGATATGCTGTTCACCCAGATTTGATGCCGCATCTAAAGTTTGTTTTTGATTCTGCTCCTGGTGATTTAATGAAAGCGTTTGGAGCTATATCTCAATTTACTAAACGCCTTAATGTTATTGGTAGCTTCTTCCATGCTAAATCTTTGATGGAAGTTATGTCTAGTACTGGCATTCCTATTTGGACTCCAGTTAAAGAAGCTATTGTGTTGCCTCTAATAGAAAAGGGTGTTAAAGCTGTTACTGGTAAAGAGCTACAACTGTCTGCTGTTTCTAAAGCTGTTGAGCAGTTTAGAAAAGGTGGTGTAGGAACTAGTGTTGACAAATGGATTAGAGAAGATGGACTTCAATTAGAAGTTCCTGAAGATGTTTCTAAGAACATTTTGAGTGCTGCTGGTAAGCTTGCTGACAGCACAATAGGTAAATTTGGCCCCAAAACTCGTGTACTTGAAAAGTCTTTGTCTACAGTTGAGAAATACACTTTGGGTTACTTTGATAAGTACACTTGGGATTATTTGCATACTGGTGGAAAGCTAATGGTAGCTGAAGCTTATCTAGATAAAGCACGTATGAGTGCTGCTAAAGAAAACAAACCTTTTGATGAAGCTGCATCTCGTAAAGAAATTGCTAGGTTCTTAAATGATTCTTTTGGTGGTTTAAATTGGTACGATGCTGCTACTCAAACACAGAATGAGTTTGCTAAACGTATAGCTTTATCTGCATACAGTCCCGCTGGTCGTAGAAGTCTTCAGATAGCTTTGTTTGCTCCTGACTGGACTCTTTCTACCCTACGTGCTTTTACTGCTGCTCTCCCTAAAGATTTAAACCCTACTAAGTGGCAACCTGTAGAGGGTATCAAAGGCATGATAACTCCTACAACTAAATCAGACTATGCTAGGTTGTATCAGTTTAAAACTGCTTTGACGTACTTTACTTTGTTAAACGCCATTAATATGGTTACGGCTAATCGCCCTATTTGGGAGAACAAAGACCCAACTCGTATTGAATATCCTGATGGTACGTCTATGCAAGCTATGAAGCACGCTATGGAACCCTACCATTGGATTTCTGATCCAGATAAAACTCTTGCTAATAAGCTAGGGTTTATACCTAAAGCTGTTATTGTAGGAGTAGGTGGTTTAGAGTATGCTAGTCCACAAGCTGAAAAACTTGTTGATCGTAGTGCAGCAGGTAGATTAAAAGCTGTAGCAAAGATAGCTTTACCATTTCAAATTGCTGCTGGTACTGATGCTCCAGAAGGTGAGGGTGTTAAACGTGCGGTACTAGGAACAATGGGCTTTCCTATATACGGTAAAACTCCTGAACAAAGAAAAGCAGCTAAAGCAGAACGTGCTAAAGCACTTAAAGAAGCTGCCGCAAAATACCACCAGAAAGCTAAAGAAAAAGGTTGGGAAAAATAATGAACATATTGCTTATTGATGCTGGTGGTGTTTGCCTTGACTTTGCTTTGAGGTGTATGGACTATGGTCATACCATAAAGGCTTACATCCGTAACAACAAAGATGGCTCTAGGTCTATGGTTGGTAATGGTGGTCTTCTTAATCGTGTAGCTGATTGGGAATCCCACATGAACTGGGCTGACCTAATCTTTTGTACTGACAACACTTATTACATTCACCAACTAGAACGCTACCGGGATAAAGGCTATCCTATTATTGGGCCTAGCATTGACACTAACCGTTGGGAACAAGATCGTGAGTATGGTGCAGAGGTTTTAGAACGTGCTGGCATTAAGACTATTCCATCACAGAAGTTTAAGAACTACGATGAGGCTATTGCCCATGTAATTAACACTGGCAAACGTTATGTCTCTAAGCCTTTAGGTGATGGTGATAAAGCTCTTAGCTATGTCTCCAAGTCTGCTGCTGACATGGTGTTTATGCTTCAGAAGTGGAAGAAGACTAACGCTTACAAAGGTGAGTTTATTCTTCAAGAGTTTCATGGTGGCTATGAGATTGCTGTTGGTGGTTGGTTTGGTCTAAGTGGGTTCTCTAAACACTTCTGTATCAACCATGAGTTTAAAAAGCTTTTAGCTGGTGATCTAGGTGTGTCTACAGGTGAAGAAGGAACAATCCTTTACTACACTCAAGAGTCTAAGCTTGCTGATATGGTTCTTAAACCATTAGAAGGCTACCTACATGGTCTTAAATATACAGGATACATTGATGTCAACTGCATCATTGATGACAAAGGTACAGTGTGGCCTTTAGAGTTCACTATGCGTCCAGGATGGCCTCTGTTTATGATCCAACAAGCTTTGCATAAAGGTGATCCTGCCCAGTGGATGCTTGACTTACTTGATGGTAAAGACACTCTAAAGGTTAGTGGTGACATTGCTTGTGGTGTAGTTATCTCTATGCCTCCATATCCGTTTGACAAAGGTACTCTTAAGTCTGAGTCTGCTGGCTATCCTATGTTTGATTTGACTATGGCTGATGTTATTAAGAACGTTCATTTAGCCGAAGTTATGTGTGGCAAGGCTCCTGCTATGGTTGATGGCAAGGTTAAGCTCAATGAAGAGCAATTTCTAACGGCTGGTAACTACGTGTGTATTGTTACTGGTACTGGTAAGACTGTTGAAGATGCTCGTACTGATTGCTATGGCACAGTCAAAAAGAAAATTAACATACCTAACTCTATTGGGTATAGGATTGACATTGGATGTAGACTAGAAAAACAATTGCCTGAACTTTGTAAGATGGGTTTCACTAACAAAGAATATTGTTAATAGCTATGGCTAAACTTACTACACCTATTCCCCAGGATAAGATTGGGGAAAGCTTTGTCTGGAGAGATTGGTTTCAAAGACTTAGTGATAAAGTCTTTGGAACTATGGCTCAGCAAGATGCTAGTAGTGTTGCTATTACTGGTGGATCTATTAGTAATATAGATTTAAATGGAAACAACATTAGCAATGCTCGTATCACAAACAGCTTTATTGAAAGTACCACAATAGGTTTAAACAACCCAGCAGCAGGTAGTTTTACCAGTATTATTTTAGGTACTCCTTTAGCTGTTTCCTATGGTGGTACAAATAGCACGGCAACTCCTACAGCTTATGGTGTGGCTTATGGCACAGGCACAGCTTATGCGTTTACTGCGGCTGGTACAACAGGTCAAGTACTTACGGCTACAACTGGTAGTGCGCCGACTTGGGCAAGCCCTGCTACTAGTGGGACGGTTACTAGTGTATCGGTTGTTTCTGCAAATGGTTTTACGGGTACGGTAGCAAATGCTACTACTACACCTGCTATTACTCTGACAACTAGCATTACAGGGATTCTTAAAGGCAATGGAACTGCTATTTCTGCTGCTGTTGCTAATACTGACTATGTACCCTTGTCTACAATTTTAACTAAGACTGCTGACTACACTATTGCAGGTACTGATACCTGGATCATTAATAATAAACCAACAACAGCTTTAACATTAACATTTCCTGCTGCTTCTTCTTGGACAGGTAGGTATATCACAGTTAAAAATATGCAAGCTTTAGCAGTAAATTCTGCTACTAGTAACATTGTGCCTCTTGATAGTACAACTGCTGGTACAGCAATTCTGTTGGGAGTTGTTGGTAATTGGGCTACGTTAGTGTCTGATGGTACTAATTGGGTAATCATGCAAGCTGCATCTAATAACAATTTGTTGCTAGAATAAAATGATTGATCCTGTAACAGCTTTTGCGACTGCCCAAGCCGCTATCAAAGGAGTACAGGTAGCAATTAAAATGGGTAAAGACATCCACGCTATTGGCGGGGAGATGATGAAGTTCTTTGAAGCTAAAGATATAGTACAAAGAGAAGCATCTAAACCCAAAAGTAGTTTTGCTAAGTCAGATACTGCTCAAGCATTTGAAATAGTAATGCAAGCTAAGATACTTGCAGATGCTGAGAGAGAGCTAAACAACTATATGGTAATGTCGGGTAATGCTGATCTTTGGCAACAGTTGATGGTTGAAAGAAACAACATTATTCAGAAGCGCAAGGTTGAGGAAATACTGGATAAGAAGAAGACCAAGGCCAAGCAAGAGGAATGGGAAGATTTTTTGACTTGGTTGATAGCAGGGGCGCTAATAATCCTGCTGCTAGGTTTATGTTTTTGGTGGTTAACACTTTTAATGGGGAAATAAATGAGTGAGGAAAAAATTCAGAACATGGAAGCCAAAGGGCAACTGATTGAAAAGATTACGTTTGCTTTATTGCCATTGTTATTCTCCTGCGTGGTTTACTTGATGTCTGCCTTATCAAATTTGGCCCATGAAGTCACCATCTTAAACAGTAAGATCAGTTTGGTCGTTACCAGCGACAACAAGCAAGCAAGTAACACTGGGGCAGAGCTTGCACGAGAA
>Ga0114958_10001632_pt1 | contig 17416 bp, 12 predicted proteins | sample C_130208_EF_Meta_FD_89577 | JGI IMG/M metagenome (GOLD analysis project Ga0114958, IMG submission 89577) | Freshwater microbial communities from Lake Croche, Canada to study carbon cycling - C_130208_EF_MetaG | ecosystem: Environmental > Aquatic > Freshwater > Lake | place: Lake Croche, Canada...
CCCGGATGCACCACCTCGCCGGCGAGCATCGCCCGCAGGGCCGGCATGAGGATCACACCGAGGATCACGGCCATCACGGCGAGCATCGCCACGGCGTCCTTGAGCACCTGGTCGGGCCAGAACATCGCGTCGGGTTTCGTGATCGGCCGCTTCGCGTGCAGGCCGTGCTTGCGAAAGAGCGCCAGGTGCACCACGAGAAATATCACGAGCGTGGCCGGCAGGAATCCGGCGTGCAGCGCGAAGAACCGCGTGAGCGTGTGATGGCCATACTCCGGGCCGCCGATCACGAGTTGCTGGAGCGACGGGCCAACGAACGGCACGATGCCCGCGAGGTTCGTGGCCACGATCGTGGCCCAGTAGCCCTTCTGATCCCAGGGGAGCAGGTAGCCCGTCAGCGCCATGCCGAGCACGAGCATCATCAGCACCAGGCCGAGCCAGAAGTTGACCTCGCGGGGCGCCTTGTAGGCGCCGTCGATCACCACCTGGAGCAGATGCAGGGCGAGCAGCACCACCATCGCCTGGGCCATGAAGTGGTGGATGCCGCGAAGCAGCCAGCCGCCCGCCACCTCATGCTGGATGAAGTAGACGCTCTCCCAAGCCGTTTGGGCGCTGGGCGAGTAGTTGGCCCAGAGAAAGAGCCCCGTGATCACCTGGGTCATGAAGGCGAACACGAGCGTGCTGCCCCAGACGTATCGCCAGCGGGCACCACCGGGGACTCGTTCGTAGAGGGCCTCGTGGACGACCGCCCGGTACCCGGTGCGATCGTCGAGGAAGTCGGCCAGCCGGCCAAACACGCCCTTTCCCGACGGCGGTCCTGAAACGGCTCGGGCGGCGGGTCGGCTCATCCCTGCACCACCTTCTCCGCGACGCCCGCGCGGTATTTCTGCCACTTCACTTCGACCTGGCCGTTGCCCCCCACGCGGCACTCCAGTGCGTCCATGGCGCGAGGGCTCGGGCTTGGATTGACAATGCTGCCATCAAGCGTGAACGAGCTGTTGTGGCACGGGCAGCGGAAGCACTGCGTCGCCTTCTCGAGGTCGATGAAGCAGCCGGCATGCGGGCAGGTGGCGGAGAGCGCCCGCACCTCGCGGGAACCCTTCTCACGGCTGAGGTAGACGGCACCGACCGGCTCGGCAGCGAACCCCGTCCAGGCATCGACCCGGTCGGCGATCACCGGAAACTGCCGCGGCAGACCGTCGTCGGGAATCGCGGCGAGGTCGGCCACGGAGAGGAACGACGCCGCTCCGCGAGTCCGGCCAAGCGGATCGAGAAACGCCCACAGCCCCGCGACCACCGGCGGGAGCGTCGCCAGACCGCCGCACGCGACGGCGACCACCTTCGTCAGAAAGTCACGGCGTCCGTCATCGGGCCTGGCCGAAGCCGAACGATCGTTCCCGTCCGGTCGTGCCATGGAATGACTGCTCCAACGCGATCGTCAACCGCTCAGGCGACCGCCGCCTGCTGTGCGAGCCAGGCTTCGTCGACCGCGGCCACCACGCGCTCGTGCGCGGCATCGAATGGACCGTCGATGATCGTGCCGGCCGCCGCCTTGTGGCCGCCACCGCCGAATCGGGCGGCGAGCGCGTTGCAGTCAAGCCGGCCGCGGCTGCGGAAGCTCACCTTGATCCGACCGTCCGGCTGCTCGATCAGGATCGCGGCCACCTCGGTGCCCTTCACGGCCAGCGTGAGGTTGACGAGGTCCTCGGTGTCGGCGGGCTGCGCCTTCACCTCCTTGATGTCGTGCTGCCGCACGGTGGAGATGATCACCTTGCCGTCGTGCGAAGTGACGGCGCCGGCGATCGTCCGCCCCACGAGGTGGAGCCGTGCGAGCGAATCCTGCTCGAAGAGTTCGCGGTAGATGGCCGTTGGATTCGCCCCGGCATCGACGAGCCGGCCCGCGATCCGAAACGACTCGCCACTCACGCTTGGAAACCGGAAGCCGCCGGTGTCGGTGGAGAGGCCGGCGTAGAGCGGCGTGGCGATCGACTCGGTGAGCGGCACGCGGAGCCGCAGGCCGATCTCGTAGACGATCCGGGCGGTCGCCTCGGCCGCCGTGTCCTTGAACCACCGGTCGGAGAGGTCGTCTTCGCTGACGTGATGATCGACGACGAGCACGCGGTCACGCATCGACTTGGCGACGTCGCCCATCGCTCCGAGCTGGGCCCAGGCGCTGGTGTCGAGCACGATGAAGAGATCACGGTCGGCGAGGTCGGCCGGCCGCACCTTCTCCGCGAGCGACTCGATCTTCCCCCGCGGGTCGATCCATTTCAGGTTGGCAGGGGTCGCCTGAGCGTTGACGATCCGCACGTCCTTGCCGATCGCCTCCAGGATCCCGGCCATGCCGAGTTCGCTGCCGAGGGCGTCGCAGTCGGGCCGCACGTGGCTCGTGAGCACCACCTTCGAGCAGCCACGGAGAACCTCGAGGAGCGCCGACCAGTCGAGTCGCATCATGTCGTTCCGGGAGAGGAGGCAGCGGCGACGATCCGTCCGGCGACCGCCACATCGTCGGCCAACTGGGCCTTGAGGTCATCGACCGACGCGAAGCGACGAGTGTCACGGACGCGGTCGAGGAAGTCAACGTCGAGAACCCTACCGTAGAGGTCGCCCGTGAAGCCGATCAGGTGGGCCTCGACCGAAACGCTCGTCTCGCCGAAGGTGACGTTGGGGCCGACGTGCACGGCGGCCGGAATCGCGGCGCCGTCGAGGTGGGCGACCGCGGCATAGACGCCGAGGGCCGGCAGGAGCGTGGCGATCCTTGCGAGGTTGGCGGTGGGAAAGCCGATCGTGGCACCGCGGCGGGCCCCCACCACGACTTCGCCCGAGAGTCGATAAGGCGACGTCATCAGCTGCCGCGCCGCGCCAAGGCCACCCGCAGCCACGAGCCCCCTGATCCGCGAACTCGACACCGGCTCGCCATCGACGACGACCGGTGACACCACGTCGAGTTCCACACCATCCCGCCCGCAGAGCGAGGCGAGCAGCGACACATCACCCCGCCGCCGGGCCCCGAACCGGAAGTCCTGGCCCTCCACCACCGCCCGGGCAGCGAACCGCCCGCGCAGGATCCCCTCATAGAACGCCTCGGCCTCGAGGGCCATCAGCGCCGCGTCGGCCGGCTGCACGCAGACCGCATCGACGCCCAGGGCCAGAAGGAGGTCAGCCCGCCGCGCCGGAGTGGTGAGCGGCAGCGGAGCCTGTTCGGGCCGCAGGATGCTGGCGGGGTGCGGATCGAACGTCAGGACCACGGCCGGAACACCATGCCGGTCCGCCGCCTCACGGAGCCGGTGGACGATCGCCGCATGGCCGAGGTGCACGCCGTCAAAGTTTCCGACGGCCACGGCACACGGCGCGCACGCCCCCGCAGCCTGCGGGAAGACGATCAGTTCGGCGATGGTCGCCACGGCGGCAGGGATGACCGGAGCGGCTCGGCAGAAAGAACGCGAGACGATAGTGTACCGCGATCACGGTATGATTGGACTCGACTCCCCGAGGCTGCGGACTCGTGCCCGACGCACCGCCCATCACCGACGAACGACAGATCTACCTCTCGGCCGACTTGGCCTGCCGGCTGGGGGCGATCGATATCGGCTCCAACTCGATTCGGCTGCTGGTCGCGGAGGCCCTCCGCGGCGGCACCTACCGCATCCTCGACGAGGAACGGGAGCCGACCCGACTCGGCCGCAGCGCCTCGGTCGAGGGCCGGCTCGACGACGAGTCGATGGACCGCACGGTCGCCGCCCTCCGCACCTTCAAGGAGATCGCCACCGGCTACCAGGTGACGCGACTGCGGACGATCGCCACCTGCGCCGTCCGCGAAGCGAGGAATGGCCCGGAATTCTGCCGCCGTGTCCGCGAGGAGGTGGGCCTGGAGGTCGAGGTGATCTCGGGCGAGCGTGAGGCGCGGCTCGCCTTCACGAGCGTGCAGCACGCCTTCGATCTCTCGGGCCGCAACACGATCGTCGCCGACATCGGTGGCGGCAGCACTGAGATCGTGTTCGCCACGGGCAACCTCATCGAGTCGATCTTCTCGACGCCGCTGGGCGCCGTGCGGCTCACCGAGCAGTTTGCCCTGGGCGATTGCTGCGACTCCCCCGAAGCAGCCCGGGGCCTCGAGCGACTCGACGACGAGATCGCCGCGGTGCTCAAGAAGCAGACCACCAAGCCGCTGTTCGCCCCCCACCTGCTGGTCGGCTGCGGCGGCACGTTCACCACGCTCGCCGAACTCGTGATGGCGACGAAGCGAGATTCGAACGTCCCCGTTGCCGGCTACACGGTGTCGCACGCCGAGGTCCGCCACCTCCTCGACCGGCTGCGGAAAATGCCGCTGCGGGCGCGGCGCGGCATGCCGGGCATGACCCCCGACCGCGCCGACATCATCGTGGCGGGCCTCTCGATCATCGACGCGCTGCTCAAGCGGTTCCACGTCAACACGCTCGCCATCCACACCAGGGGCGTCCGCGATGGCCTGCTGCGAGAGATGATCGAGGAGGCGGTGGTCGGCAGCGGCGGCGACGACCCTGCCTTCCGCGACGCGGCGATCGAACGGCTTGCCGCCGCCTGCTCCGGCGAGGTCGAGCACGGCCGCACCGTGGCGGCGCTCGCAGGCCGGATCTTCGAGCAGCTCGCAGCGCCGCTCGACCTGCCGGTGGGAGACCGGCTGCTGCTGGAATGCGCCGCGCGGCTCCAGGACGTGGGCTACGTGATCAACTACGACCAGCACCACAAGCACAGCTACCACCTGATCCGCAACAGCCGCCTGCCCGGCCTGCGGCCGCACGACCTGGAGCTGATCGCCAACGTGGCCCGCTACCACCGTGGGGCCCTGCCGAAGAGGAAGCACGAAAACCTCTCGCGGCTGGCGGCCAACGATCAGCAACGGGTGCAGCGGCTCGCCGCCATCCTCCGGATCGCCGGCGGGCTCGACCGCAGCCGCTCGCAGCAGGTCCGCGACGTGCGCGCGTCGGTGGACCACGGCCGCGCGCTCCTGGAAGTGGTGTCCGACCAGGAGCCGCAGGTGGACATCTGGGGCGCCGAACGGCGAACCGACCTCTTCGAGAAGGTCTTCGGGATGAAGGTGGACGTCCGCTGGGTCGAGCCGGCGGCCGACGCTCGTCTCGCAAGCCCAACGGCGTGAGCGGCGGGGACCGCCCTGTCGCCAGGCCGCTCGTCTTGCCAGACCAATCCCCTCGCTTCCGTTCATGACGGCAGCCCGCGGCCTCACGGCCGGTCGGCTTTCACAACACGGGATCAGCGAGGGGCTGCCCGTGCCCGAGAGCCGGCGTTGCTGACGAGCGGAGCCATGGATGGCGGAGCGAAGTCAGCATCGAGCGAGCGAAGGGCAGGATGCCCGCAGCGAGCGTCCGGCGACGGGCTCGGGCAGCCCCTCGCGGCGGGGCACACAGGTTAAAAACCTGTGCTACTGGCGGCGGAACACAGGTTGAAAACCTGTGCTACTTCGGGGGCACACTTGTGCTACGACGCGACGCTACAACCCGCGCGATCGCTGCCCGTCGCGCCACCGCCAACCCCGCCAAGGCACGCGGCCTCGGAAACCGATACTCTCCAAGGTGCCGTTCTCCTCCCGGATGCCTGCCGTGCGTCGTCACTCGCTGATCATCGTCCTCGTGGCCGTCGCCGCGGTTGCAATCGTGTCGCCCGCCAACGCCGCGGGCCGGCGGTGGTTCAGCGGTCCCCGCTCGCAGATGTCGCTGGGCACGCCGCAGAACCAGGCCCCCTACGCCCCCGGTGCCTCGCCCTACGTGACCGGCCACGGCACGCGACCCAAATACTTCGTGCCACCGACGAACCCGCGAACCTCCACCTCGCAGATGTACGGCACGCCGCCGGGCGTCGTCGCGGGCGACTGGCCCACCTACGCGCCGCTCGGATTCGGCGGCTACCGCTTCCCCGCCGTCGGCAGCCAGGCCTATCGGTAGCCAGCCCTCTCGGTGGCCGGCGATACGACCACCTCCGGGCGGAGAGTGGTACGGGCATAACCGCGGCATCGTTGCTGGCGAGTCCTGCGCCGAGCGGACGATCCTTGGGGCTTTGACGCCATCCTTGGAGCCGGATCGGTGTATTCACTCCTCACTTTCGTGCCGCCAGTGCTCGGGAGTACGATCACCGGCCGCGGGTGAGGCCTGCGGCAGGCTGCCATGCCCACCGGCTTCCACGTTCGGCCGAGGCCGGACGGGCCGACCCCGAATGGCCTCGAGCGGGATTGTCGTGCGGGATCTGCTGGAAGTCACTGACTCAGGACTCTACTGCGAGCGGGGCGACTTCTACGTCGATCCGTGGCGAAGGGTGCCGCGGGCGGTCATCACCCACGCCCATGCCGACCACGCCCGCGCCGGCTCTGAGCGGTATCTCTGCGCCGCCGAGGGCAAGCTCGTGCTCCGCACGCGGATCGGCGGCGGCGCCCCGATCGACACGCTCCGCCGCGGCGAGAGCGTGTCGATCAATGGGGTGAAGGTGTCGCTCCACCCGGCGGGCCACCTGCTCGGCTCGGCCCAGGTGCGGATCGAGCACGGCGGCACCACCTGGGTCGTGACTGGCGACTACAAACTCCACCACGACCCGACCTGCGCGTCGTTTGAGCACGTGCCGTGCGACGTGTTCGTGACGGAATCCACGTTTGGCCTGCCGGTCTACCGCTGGCAGAGCCCGGAGGAGATCGCGGCGGAGATCAACGCCTGGTGGCGGGCCAACCGCGATGCCGGTCGCACGAGCGTGATCCTCGCCTACGCGCTCGGCAAGGCGCAGCGGCTGGCCGCGATGGTCGATCCCACGATCGGCCCGATCGTGGGCCACGGCGCGGTGATGAAACTCGTCGAGGCCTACCGGGCCAGCGGCGTACGGCTGCCGCCGATCGACCGCGTGCCGCCGCGGGCCCGCCGCGTGGGCAACGGCCGGGCGCTCGTGATCGCGCCGCCAAGCGTGCTTGGCAGCTCGTGGTTGAACCTGTTCGGCGAGTCGAGCGTGGCGATGGCCTCCGGTTGGATGACCCTCCGCGGCGTCCGGCGGCGGCGCGGCTTCGACAAGGGGTTTGCCGTCTCCGACCATGCCGACTTCCCAGGGCTGATCACGGCCATCGAGGCGACCGGCGCCCGGCGAGTCCTCGCCACCCACGGGTTCAGCGACGCCCTCGCCCGCTACCTCCGCGAAACAAAAGGGCTCGACGCCTCGGTGCTGCCCACGCGGTTTGCGGGCGAGGCGACGCCGGATGTGGCCGTGGCTACCGACGACGACGCGTCAGAGGCTGATGCATGAAGGCCTTCACCGACCTCTACTGGCGGCTCGACGCCACCACGAGCACCTCCGAGAAGGTGGCGGCCCTCCGCGACTACTTCACATCGGCGCCCGCGGCCGACGCGGCCGTCGCGCTCGCCGTGCTCGCGGGCGGACGACAGCTGCGGAGCGTTTCCACGAGCCAGCTCCGAGAGTGGGCGGCCGATGTGACAGGCTACCCTGCGTGGCTCGTCGAGGAGTGCTACGCGCACGTCGGCGACCTCGCCGAGACGCTCGCGCTGGTGCTGCCAGTTCCAGAGGCCGGCGTCCACGCAACGACCGATCCGGGGCTCGCCGAGCTCATGCGAACGACGATCCACGATCTCCGCGGCGCCGACAACGCCCGCACGCGGGAGGTGGTGACGGATGTCTGGCGGCGGCTCGCCCCCCGCGAGCGGATCGTCTGGCACAAACTGCTCACCGGCGGACTCAGGGTGGGGGTGTCACGCACGCTCGTGGCCCGGGCCCTCGCCGAGGTCGCGGGCATCGATCAGGCTGAAATGGCCCACCGGCTGATGGGCAGCCTGCCGGCCGACGCCGCCGCCTTCGCGGACCTGCTCGCGGCGAAAGCGACCGCAGCCGACAGCCGGCGGCCCTATCCGTTCTTCCTCGCCGCCGCCCTCGACCGCACCGCCGTCGAGCACGTGACCGAGGACCTCGGCAACGTGGCCGACTGGCAGGCCGAGTGGAAGTGGGACGGCATGCGGGCCCAGATCGTTCGCCGCGGCAACGACACCACAGTCTGGAGCCGGGGCGAGGAACTGGTGAACGACGCCTTTCCCGAGATCGTGGCCGCAGGCGACACGCTCCCGCCGGGCACCGTACTCGATGGCGAACTGCTCGCCGTCTGCGACCGCCGCCTGCTGCCGTTCGCGATGCTCTCGAAGCGGGCCAGCCGTAAACAGGTCACCAAAAAAATCCTCACCGAGGTGCCGTGCGTGTTTGTGGTCTACGACCTCCTCGAGGAAGGCGGCGCGGACCTGCGAGAGCTGCCGCTCGCGGAGCGGCGGCGGCGGCTGGAGCAGCTTGTGGCGACGCCGTTCACCGACCTGCTGGCAGGCACCGCCCCGGCCGACACGGGCCGACTCTTTCTTTCGCCGCTCGTGGCGGGCCGCTCGTGGGCAAATCTCGCAGCCCAGCGGGCCGAGTCGCGAGCCCGCGGCGTCGAGGGCCTGATGCTCAAGCGGCTCGCGAGCGGGTATTCCGCGGGCCGCACGCGAGGCGACTGGTGGAAGTGGAAGGTCGAGCCCCTGGAAATCGACACCGTGCTCCTCTACGCCCAGGCGGGCCACGGCCGCCGGGCGGGGCTCCATAGCGACTACACGCTCGGCCTCTGGGACGATGGCAAACTCGTGACCGTGGCCAAGGCCTATTCCGGGCTTACCGACGCCGAGATCGTGGAACTCGACCGGATCGTGCGAGCGACCACGCTCGAAAAGCACGGCCCGGTGCGGATCTGCCGGCCCACGGTCGTGCTGCAACTGGCCTTCGAGGGCGTCTCGCTCTCGACCCGGCACAAGTCAGGACTGGCGGTGCGGTTCCCGAGGATCGTCCGCTGGCGGAAAGACAAGGCTCCCGCCGACGCCGGCACGCTCGCCGACCTCAGGCGGATGATTTCCTCGAACGGCTGAACCGGCTCGTCGCGTCGTACTTCGCCAAGCCCCGTCTACATCTCCTGCCGCTTCCGCCACCGCATCAGGCCGGCGAGCCCCGCAGTGGCGATCGCCGAGATGGCATACGTGGAGGGCTCGGGGACGGCGATGCCGAGGATGCCGTTGGACTGGGTGAACGTCAGCACCTGACCGTTTCCAGCGGGCGCGCTCGTCCATACCCCATTGTTGTTGCTGAACAAGAGGCCGTTGTAATCCCCGCCGAGGCCCGTTCCGGTTGTGACAATCGACGAGAAACTGCCAAGCGGCGTCAGCGAAGCAAAGTCGAACAGCTTGAAGTCGGCCGGCGAGTACGTCTTGCCGAAGTTCAGCTGCAGCACGCCACCATACGTCAGGGCCGTCGAGACGACCGTCGAGCTGTAGCCGAAGCCGATTGTGTCGCCGGTGAATGCCATGGCGGTCGTGCCCGACGTCATCGTCAGCGTGCTGGCGGTGAGCAGGCCCGGCGTCTGGATTCCGCCGACGTTCAGCACGCCGCCGTTGACCACCGTCGTGCCGCCGACCGTGCCGGAGAGCGACACGTTGCCGACGATCGTCTGCGTGCCGGTGTAGCTCGCCGCGTTCTCCACTTCAGCACCGTTGTTGGTGATGCTGTTGGCGACCGCCAGCGATCCCAAGTCGAGCGTGCCGCTGTTGGCCGTGATGCCGCCCGTGCCGAACGCGTTGACGTGGCCCGCCGCAAGCGTGCCCGCATTCAGCGTCGTGCCGCCGGAGTAGTTGTTTGAGCCGGAGAGCGTCTGCGTGTTGATGCCCGACTTCACAAACGCGACCACGCCGCCGGAGGTACCATCCCTGATCAACCCTGCAAAGGCGCTGCCCGGGGTCGTCGTTCCACTGATCGTCAGCGTCGAGGTGCCGCTGCCCAGATTCGTGATCGCGAGATACTTCGTGACGCCATCGCCAAACTGGCCCCGGGCAATGTACGCCACCTGCTGGTTCTTGCCGTTCATGTCGAGCACGGCTACACCGATGTCAGACTTTGTCCCCACGATCACCCCCGTCGTGATCGGCAGGGCGTTATCGACGCCAAGCTTGATGTTGGCCGTGCCGGCCACGCTGACGGAGCCGGTGTTGATGGTCGTGTTCCCGGTGTAGGTGCTGGCGCCGTTCAGAACCGTGACGCCGCCGCCGCCGCCACTCGACGAACTGGAAGAGATATCGACATCGGAGTTGCCGCTGATCACGCCTACGGTGAGCGTGTTGGCGGTACTCACGCCCGTGCCGTTGGCACCGATCGTTGAGACAAAGCTCGCGGGGTTGTAGGTTCCGCTGCTCCACGTGCCAGGCGTGAATGCCGCGCTGCCGGAGTTGAGTGCGATCTCTGACGAGATCGTGCCGCCGGTGTCACCGAAGGTGGTCGAGATGAGGGCTCCGCTCGTCGGCAGTTGCAGTTTCCCGGGGCCGGAGAGCGTGGCACCGCCGTTGATATCAAGCTGCTGCGTGCTGCTGACGATGAGGTTACCCGTCAGCGTGCCGCTGGCAGAGACCTTGTAGACGCCGGTGCTCGTGCTGCTTGCCCCGAGCTGGAGCGAGCCTGCCTCCACGTTGTAGCCCGCACCCGCATTGCTCGTGATGGCGCCGGCTATAACAAGCTTGCCATTGCCACTCTTCGTGAGCACACCGCTTATGCCAGCAGCGCCACTGATCGTCAGGTCCTGGCTGCCGCTGTTGACGGTGCCGCCCGCACTGCCGACCGAAATCGCATTCGCTATGGAGAGTTGGCTGCCGGCGGTACTCTCGAGCGAGCCGCCGTTGACCGCGATGGCTCCCGAGCCGAGCTGGCCATCAGCACTCGTCTGCACGATGCCGCCGGTGATCGTCGTGCCACCGGTGAAGTCGTTGGCACTGGTGAAGACAGCCGTGCCGGCTCCGCTCTTGGCGAACCCCGTTGAGCCGCTGATCTTGTCGGTGGCGCTGCCAGCAAATGTGTATGTCCCCGCTGCGGCGCTCACTGTCACGAGCACGGGCGTCAGTGTGCCCGAGAGTGTGATCGTGCCGCCGGCGGTATTGTCGAACGTCGCGGAATCAACGCCGTTGGAGTAGGTCACGGCCGAGCCGGTGCCGCCGACGAGCCAGTTCGGCGTGGTCGTGTTCCATGTGCCACTGCCGGCGACATCCCAAACGAGGCTGCCGCTCGAAGACGTAATCGGCTCAGCGACGACAGAACCTGCGGTCGCCAGGATCCCCAAGCAAACGGCGACTGCCGCGGCGGTCCGCGATTGGGTAGGGACCATGCTCTGTCGAGTCGTCATCTGGAGTGCTCCTGAAAAACCTGCAAGGAATGGCTCATGGAGCGAACACGAGCGAGCGTTATGGGCGCAGTGAGTTCGCGGTCGCGTTATAGCGAAGTCCAAGCCGCGCGAATTGTGAGGTTTTGAAGAAGGGACGAATCGGGCATACGCAGGGACGAATCGGGATCGCAGGGACGAATCGGACCCGCTCACGCGGCGGACTCCGGCCGCGAACATCGACAGGCGACAACTGCCACGGCGGCGCCCACCAACGGCGCCGTGAGATAGATCCAGAGGTGGTCGAGGCGGCCCGAGACTACCGCGGGGGCGAGCGAGCGGACCGGGTTCATCGATGCCCCGCTCACGGGACCACCCAGCAGCGCCCCGAGGGTCACCATGCCGCCGATCGCGAGCCCCGCCGTGATCCCCTTCTCCCGGCCCCCCGAAGAGACGGCGAGGATCAGGTACATCAGAATCGCGGTCAGCACCACCTCCAGAGCCCATGCCTGGCCCACAGGTCCCGACGGCCGTGTCGCCCCGAGCGTTGCATCGAGCGGGAACAGCAGGTGGACGACGCCGCTCGCCAGGCACCCGCCCACGATCTGGGAAACCACGTAGCCCGCGACCCGAGTCGCCGGAAACCGGCCCGCGAGCCAGAAGCCAAACGTCACCGCGGGATTGATGTGAGCCCCCGAGACGTCGCCGACCGCCGCGATCATCGCGAACACCACCAACCCAAAGACCATCGACACGCCCACGTGCGTCACACCGCCACCGGCGGCATCCACCACGATCGCGGCCGTGCCGGCGAACACGAGGCAGAAGGTGCCGATCGCTTCGGCCACGCCGCGTCGCAGCGAGTCGTCCATCCTTCAGGCTCCACGCGTCACAGGGAAGAGTCTCGCGGTCGTCGCCCGCCTACACTAGCGGAAGAGCCTTCGTTTCGAGAATCGGGGAGCCGCCGGAATGGCCCGTACCGTGGGCACGCGAACACGATCACGCCGACCGCCCGCGGCCCTCACCGCCGGCCACGACGAAGCCGTGGCTCCGTTTCGCGGCTGGTTCGCAGCCCGCGGCTGGAAGCCATTTCCCTTTCAGGAAGAGGTCTGGCGGGCTGTCGCCGCTGGCACGAGCGGCGTGCTCCACGCGCCGACCGGCACGGGCAAGACGCTTGCGGCGTGGCTCGGGGCGGTCGCCCGCTCGACGGCAGTCGCGGCGGAGAGTGGCGGCGAGGCGTCCGGCCTCCGCGTCGTGTGGATCACGCCGCTTCGCGCCCTCGCCGCCGACACCGTCCGCGCCCTGGAAGAACCGCTCGCGAAGCCACACCCCGTCGCCCCCGGCTGGTCGGTCGGCCTCCGCACCGGCGACTCATCGGCCGCCGACCGTCGCCGGCTCCGCGCCAACTGGCCGACGGCGCTGGTCACCACACCCGAGTCGCTCTCGATCCTGCTCTCCCTCGACGATGCCCACGAGGTTTTTTCCTCGCTCGATACCGTGATCGTGGACGAGTGGCACGAACTCCTCTCCACGAAGCGGGGTGTGCAGACGGAACTCGCGCTCGAGCGCTTGCGGTCGCTGCGGCCCAGTCTCGTGACGTGGGGGCTGTCAGCCACGCTCGCCAACCTCGACGACGCCGTCGCCGCACTCGTTGGTCCATCCCGTGCGGCCAACGCCCGCCTTGTGTCGGCGGCGATTCCCCGAAAGCTCGACATTGAGACGCTGATCCCCGAGCCCATGGAGCGATTTCCGTGGGCCGGCCACATGGGGATGCGGCTGCTGCCGCAGGTGGTGGCGGCGATCGATCGGGCCGCGACCACGCTCGTGTTCACGAACACCCGCTCGCAGGCGGAGCGGTGGTTCGACGCCATCGTGGCGGTGCGGCCCGCCTGGAAGAAGACGATGGCCCTCCACCACGGCTCGGTCGATCGCGAACTCCGCACGCAGGCGGAGGCCGGCCTTCGTAAAGGCGTGATGAAGTGCGTGGTGGCCACGTCGAGCCTCGATCTCGGCGTCGATTTCGGGCCCGTCGAGCAGGTGCTGCAGGTCGGCAGCCCGAAGGGCATCGCCCGGCTGCTGCAGCGGGCGGGCCGCAGCGGCCATGCCCCGGGAGCGACCAGCCGGCTCGTCTGCGTGCCCACGCATGCGCTCGAGCTCATCGAGTGCGCTGCCGCACGCGGGGCCGTAGCCGAGGGCACCGTCGAGGCCCGCCGCCCGCTCACCTCCGCGCTCGACTGCCTCGCCCAGCACATCGTGACCGTGGCCTGCAGCGGCGGCTTCCGCGAGGCCGAGTTGCTCGCCGAGGTCCGCCGCACGCGGGCCTTCGCCGACATCGACGACGCCTCGTGGACGTGGGCGATCGACTTCGCGGCTCACGGTGGCCCGGCCCTCACCGCCTATCCCGACTACGCGAAGATCGTCGAGCGATTTGGCCGCTGGTACGTCGCCAGTAAGGCGATCGCGCGTCGCCACCGCATGAGCATCGGCACGATCGCGGGCGACGCGACGGTCGAAGTCAAATGGCTCCGCGGCGGCAGGCTCGGCACGGTCGAGGAGTCGTTCGTCTCGCGGCTGAGCGAAGGCGACCGGTTTCTCTTTGCCGGCCGGCCGCTCGTGCTCTTCCGGTTCGACGGCCTCACCGCCTGGGTCAAACGGAGCCGCGTCACGGCGTTCCTGCAGGTGCCGCGGTGGAACGGCGGGCGGATGCCCCTCTCCACCCTGCTTTCCTCCGCCGTGCTCGACCTCATCGGCAACGCGTCACAGCCCGGCGGCGGACCCGCGGCGCCAAGGGAGGTGGCCGCGGTACTGCCGCTGCTCCAGATTCAGTCGCGGTGGAGCCGGCTCCCGGACCACGACACGCTGCTCATCGAGCGCTGGACCGGCCGCGACGGCCACCACGCCTTCGTCTTTCCCTTCGAGGGCCGGCTCGTGCACGAGGGGCTCGCGGCACTCGTCGCCTGGCGGATCGCCCGGGCAAAGCCCGCCACGCTCACGTTCGCATGCACCGACTGGGGCTTTGAACTGGCCGGCCGCGACGCCGACATCGCCGACGAGCGAACATGGCGGCGGCTGCTCTCGCCGGCGAACCTGCTCGAGGATCTCCTCGCCTGCCTCAACACCACCGAAATGGCCCGCCGCCACTTCCGCGAGATCGCCCGCGTGGCGGGACTCGTGTCGGGCGCCCGAAAGAGCGACCGGCAGACGCAGGCTTCGGCCGGGCTCATTTTTGACGTGCTCGCCGAGCACGACGCCGGCAACATGCTCCTCGCGCAGGCCCGCCGGGAGGTGCTGGAACAGCAGTTCGAATTCCGCCGGCTCGCAGGAGCGCTCGACGCGATCGCCACCAAGGACATCCGCATCGTAGACACGCAGCGGATCAGCCCGCTGGCCTTCCCGATCTGGGCCGAGTTTGTCCAGTCGCGGCTGTCGACGAAGGACTGGCTCTCGCGGATCGCCGACATGGCGAGGGAGCTCGAGCAGGAAGCCGGCGGACGGTGATGCATGCTCCCGCGGGGGCTCGGGGCTCCCACGTAGCACAGGTTTTCAACCTGTGGCTGTCCACCGCAGCGGCTCGGGGCCGCCCATGCCACGTCGCCGGACGTTCGCTGCGGCCCTCCGGGCCTGCGCTCACTCGATGCTGACTGCGCTCCAGCATCCATGCCTGCGCTGGCCAGCAACGCCGGCTCCTTGGCACGGGTAGCCCCGAGCCTGCAAAACGCACGCAGGGTCGCCGGATTTCGGTGTGTGCTGTAAAAAACCGCCGGAGAACCTCTGTGCAGATCGACATCGCCGCATCGCTGCCCCCGAACGACACCTCCGCCGATATCCTGCTCCTGCCGGGCCGGGCGGCGTTTCTGCCGGGGTCGGCCACGCTGCTCGTGGCCGACGTGCACCTTGGCAAGGCGGCCACGTTCCGAAACGCCGGCATTCCGGTGCCCGAGGGCTCGGCCCAGGCCGACCTCACGCGGCTCGAGCGGCTCGTCCGCGACACCGCGGCCCGCCGGCTGATCGTGCTCGGCGACCTCTTTCACGCGCGAAGCGGTTGCACGCAGGCGGTGTTCGACGAGTTCACGGCCACGCGATCCCGCATGCCCGACACGGAGGTACTGCTGATCGCCGGCAACCACGACCGCGCGATCGGCAAAATCCCCCCGTCGCTCGGCATCGACTCCTGCCTGCGGACGCATGACGAACCACCGTTTCACTTCGTGCACGAGCCGGCCACCGATCTTCCCGAACCCGACCGTACCTGTTTCACGATTGCGGGCCACATGCATCCGACGGTGACGATCGGCTCGCCATCCGGCGACCGGATCACGGAGCGTTGCTTCGTGGCGGAAGCGGCAACGCTCATCCTGCCGGCTTTCGGCTCGTTCACCGGCGGCCACCGGATGCGGCATGCGGAGGGCCTGCGGCTCTGGATCGCCCGCGACGACGGCGTGGTCGATGTCACGCAACTGGCCGAACTCGCCGCGAAGGGCTGCTAGCCGTCGCCTGACGGCGACGCTTCCCGATCCTGCGTTCGTAGCACAGCTTTCCAACTCGCCCGCCAGTAGCACAGGTTTTCAACCTGTGCAGAAAATCCACAGGTTAAAAAACCTGTGCTACGTCAGCAGAAAACCTGCACTACCGCACGACGTCACAAAACGCGACGTGCAATCGGTCGAGCAGGTCGCGGGCGGTCATCGACACCTCGCCGAGATCGGCAGCCGCAGCGTCACCCGCCCGGCCGTGCACCCAGGCCGCCAGCCGCGCTGCCTCGAAGGGCGACATGCCCTGCGCGAGCAGAGCCGCTGCCACGCCGCTGAGCACATCGCCCGTGCCGGCGGTCGCCATGCCGGGGTTGCCCGTGGTGTTACGGGCCTCGCACCGACCGTCCGTGACGAGCGTGCCCGATCCTTTGAGGAGGATCACGGCGCCGGTGTCTGCCGCCATCCTGCGAGCCTCGGCCTCGAGGAATGAGCGATCGTCGGCTTCCGGCCCCGCCGGATCGAGACCCAGCAGCCGGAGCATCTCGCCCGCGTGGGGTGTCAGCAGCCGCGGGCCTGCATGCTCGGTGAGCGGACCACACAGAGACAGCGCCCAGAGCGCATCGGCATCGAACACGGCCGGGCGATCGAGGTGCCGCCACAGCGACGCCACCAGGTCGCGCACCGCGTCCGAGCGACCGATGCCGGGGCCGATGGCGACCGCACTCGCCCGGGCAAGGCGGGCTGCGAGGGAGGCCGCCGTGCCGCTCGAGAACTCACCGTCGGCGGCCGGGAGGCCGCACGTCATCACGCAGGGATCGAACCCCGCGGCGATGGCCACGACCGGCTCGGGGACGACGAGTTCCACGAGCCCGGCACCGCTGCGGAGCGCCGCCATCGCGGCAAGCGCCGGGGCCCCGGCCATCCCGGCAGAGCCCCCCACAATGACGACGCGGCCGAAGTCACGCTTACTCGCCTCGCGCGGCCGCGCTGGCATCCGGGGGAGGTCATCGGGCGGTGGTGACGGCATGCCCTCGAGACTCCAAGCGTTGACGCTGACGCCCATTCTGGCCGCCGGTTTCGCGAGTGTGACGGAAATGGAAGCCGCGTGATAGCAGCGGCGTTTCCGCTACCCTTGGACGACGGCCCGCGCCGCCGCCGTGATTACCTTGACGCCCGCGGCGAACAAGGGCTACCCTCGCCGCAAAATCCGCCGGTTTTCGGCCGCCTCAGGGCCGCTGGCCCCGGCCCGTGATGCCGCCCCCCCGGGCGGCCCCCCAGGAGACCGTATTCCATGGCAGACGCCCCCAACCCGGTCGACATCTTCGACGTCAAGAAGGTCCGCCGGCTGATCGAACTGATGAAGGAGCACGATCTCTCCGAACTCGACCTCAAACAGGCCGACAACCGGGTGCGGATTCGCCGCGGTGGTGAGGTCGTGGCCTACTCGGCGCCCTCGGCACCGGTCGCCAGGCCAGCAGCTGCGGCGCCGGCCGGCGGCGGCGAGGCCGCGGCCCCGGACCGGACGGTGGTGATCAAGAGCCCGATGGTCGGCACCTTCTACAAGGCGAGCGGGCCCGACACTCCTCCCTTTGTGAAGGTCGGTGACCGGATCGGTCCCGAGAAGACGGCCTGCATCATCGAGGCGATGAAGGTCTTCAACGAGATTCCGGCTGGCGTGTCGGGGCAGGTGGTCGCCATCCTCGTCGAGAACGGCGCCCCGGTCGAGTTCGGCCAGCCGCTGATCAAGGTCGATCCTGAG
>Ga0114958_10001633_pt1 | contig 17403 bp, 39 predicted proteins | sample C_130208_EF_Meta_FD_89577 | JGI IMG/M metagenome (GOLD analysis project Ga0114958, IMG submission 89577) | Freshwater microbial communities from Lake Croche, Canada to study carbon cycling - C_130208_EF_MetaG | ecosystem: Environmental > Aquatic > Freshwater > Lake | place: Lake Croche, Canada...
AAACCTTATCTAATGTCTCATCATCTAAATATTCATACTTCTCTGTGAAACTTGAACTATATACATTATCTCTCCCATAAACATTTATTGTTACATAGTCCGGACCAAAGTATACTATCCGTTCTGTATAATCATCAGAATCTCGATAGAATATTGGTTCTCCCCCTACTTCGTATACGGAAAACCCCATTGGGTCATATTCTTCACCCAAATATTCTATTGCATCTTTAATAAACCTAATTTTTTCTTCTTCGGAAAACTTATAATCACCCATTAATTTCTTAACTTTGTCATACGACCCAAAATAACGAATGGCGTCATATAAACCCAAATCATTAATTAAATCAATAATTTTGTTCTCACTAATAACTCCCATCATCTGATGTATTCTATTTGTTTGTTCTTGTAAATTCATATCTATTCGTCAAAATTATAATTAACTTCAGGTTCATTTAAATCAACCATAAAATCAAATACCTCATTAAAAACATTATCCGGTAATCTTTCATAATTCATTGTGAATCCACCCATCTCGGTTTCTTTATTATATCCCCCATAAACATCTACTGAAACGAATCCCGGTTTGAAATATTCTATCTGAGATATGGTCTCATCAGAATCGTGATAAAGTATTGGTTCCCTCCCGACTTCATGTACGGCAAAACCTGAACTACCCAATTCATCCGCAATCTCACCAACCTTATATTGTATGTAAGATATCTTGTCTTCCTTGGTTACATAATCTTTAATCAAATCATAATTACCAAAATATCTCATTGCATCATATAACCCCATATCTTTAATGATTTTGGTTATATTTTCCCCCTTGCCTTCTTTGAGAACCCCCATCATCTGATGTATTCTATTTGTTTGTTCTTGTAAGTTCATATTTATTTCGTTCACTATTTTATATTACCATTGTCTATCTTTGTCAGGAAATATATTAATAGAGTCTTCTACCTCAATTTTAATATTACCCACCCATTTTTTAATTCCATCACGTAATTCATATACAAATGAATCCTCATCAATAAAACGATAGTTTTTGTATTTTAACAATATAAGAATTGATTTACCATTGTCATATTGTTTTACATCCACCACCTGAACTTTTAAGTCCGAGTTAATTAATTCACAAGCATCGAAAGAAACTATTTCTTCACTTTCCGAGTTTAATGTTTCACATTCATATTTTAAATTATCTAAAACCATATCCACCAATTTTTGATATCTTTCACTCTTTTTTGAATAATGCTCACTAATAACCCCCATCATTTGTTTTATCCTGCTTGTTTGTTCTTGTAAGTTCATTATAAATCACCTTTTGTTAATATTTTAATCTTAATAGGTTTGTTTGCCGCAACTGATGCGTATAATCTTGTTCTACCACCAACCACATAATACTTATTGCTATGTTTTAATACAACGGGTGATTCATAATCATCATTAACAATCCTATCATAATTCTTTACAGGTTTATACCCCCGATTTCTGTTTTCACCCGAATCTCTCTTATCCATATATTCCCCATATTCTTTTCTCGGGTCATCTGTTTTTGAGATTTCATACATCTTTGATACCAAACCTTTATCACCGGATTTGTTCTCTAAATTATGAAATGTTTTTATGGTTGAATAATCTACCTCTTCGGTTGGTAATGAATCTATAATCGGAATTAATCTTTCCACCGATTCTTCATCATTCTTATATCCGGTTTGTTTGACTATTGATTTAATCACCTTATTGTCTTGACCAACCAATTCCCAAGCTTCTTCATCTGAGGACTCTTTTATGACCCCCATCATTTGTTTTATTCTATGTATATTCTCCTGTAAGTTCATAATTTAAATTATTACAATAACCCAATCAATATTGTTATTTTTACCTTGTTTTATAATCTCCATTGTTGGGTTTTTATCTTTTATCATCATCAATCTGTTACTCATTTGCCCTTGGTCATCAAAAATTAATGACATTGTTTGTATTTTTTTATCACCCGGATTGTATGAAACCTTAAACATATCCATATCAACATCAATAGTACTTGGGTCTATTGAAATATTCTGTGTTTGTCCCTTTAATTTAACCCTCAAATCATTAATGTCTTTTCCTTGTACTGTCGTTGGTTTAGGTTCATTATTACTCACGACAAAAAAACTTTGTTTATATGAAATATTATTACCATTAAAATTAAAACTAATAATAAAAGATTTCCCCACCTGTTTCGCATTCCCACCATAATATTGTTTTAACCTATCAACAAGACCATCAATTTGACCATCGTGTCTTATATTAAAATTATCACCAATACTACCTCTTGTTGTGAATTCATTATATGAATTGCCATCCATTGATTCAACAATGTCACAAGAACTTTCTGTAATTATTTCATTACCCTGAACATATGTTTTTATTTGAATGTTGGACACATCCGTCTTAAAACCTTTATCGTTCAAATCTTTTAATGATTGTGTTACCCTTTCCGAAAAATCATCTTGTATTCTTTTGGAACCTAAAATTCCATGAACCAAATCCAAATCAGGGTTTGACATTGGTTGTTTACCAACAGGACCTAAAACACGAGATAACACTCTTGTCTGTTCGGTTACTATCCCCATCATTTGATGTATTCTATTTATATTCTCCTGTAAGTTCATACTAATAAATATAAAAAAAAGGGAAATGTTACTTTCCCCTTTGTATTATTTTCTTATGTAGAAGTTATCCTTATCCCTTCTTATTTTCTTTAAATGTGATAAAACATCTATTGGGTCTCTATAACCTAACGGTAATATTAATGTGGATTTTAAACCTAACTCTTTTAATCCCAATATCTCATCCACCTTTGATGGAACAAATCCCTCCATTGGTGTTGAATCAATTCCCTCTAACGCTGATGCCACTAATGAAAACCCTAACCCTATATACGTTTGTTTCTGAGCCCATATGGTTTTCTGTTCTTCAGACATATTTGTGATTGTTCCCAACATCATTCCTTTGAAATCTTCTAAACCTACAACCGGGATGTTTCTTTCTAACGCCATTGTCTTAATGTACCACTCCACATCGTTTTCATCTATTGTATCCCACACCGCAAATACCAATACAGCTGATGAATCAGCCAATTGTGTTTGGTTATAACACGCTGAAACCAATTGTTCCTTTATCTCTTGGTTCTCCACCACAATTACCTGATAAGGTGTTAGTCCATATGAACTTGGAGCCAATCTTGTTGCCTCCAAAATTCTTTCTAATTTATCCTGCGGGATTTTATCCCCATTCATTTTCTTGGTGGCATATCTCCACTGTAACGATTCTATTAATTCCATAGTATTTGATTTTGTTTAATTATAATTATTTTACCCCGGATAATCAATAAAATGTTTTATCTTTGTCAGATATTTATTTGATATGAAGATTTTAATAACTGAAAGTAAATTAGAGAAAACAGCCATTAATTGGTTAAATAAAAACTATGGTGACTTGGAACCATTTAAAACGGGAAAATATCCTAATTATATTTTTTACCGACAAGGTAAGGAAATAATCTTTGATTATAATAAAGAAAATGGGTTTGTTAATGTGAATTATGATGAAATTTGGTCGTTTTTTGAATCGTTTTTTGGTATGGAATATGAACAAATTCAATCCTTAACAAAAGTATGGGTGGAGGAACGTTACAATTTAAGGGTGACAACAACCTTCCTTGTGCATTAGGTTCTAAAATAGGAGGTGGAGGAACGTTACAAATTAAAATAATATGAAAATAATAATAACTGAAAGTAAATTAGAGAGATTAGTCATTAAATGGTTAAATGATGAATATGGTGATTTAGTTCCACATAGACAATCAAAACATTATGAATATATCTTTTATAAAAAAGGTAATGAGATTATATTTGATATTAACAAACATAGTGGTGATGTTTACGTATCTGATGTTATATGGTCAACCTTAGGTAGAATGTTTGGTATGAGTTATCAAAATATACAAAAAATAACCAAAGAATGGATTACTAATCATTATCACTTAGATGTTCGTAAAACTGAGTGCTACGGTGATATAATAATCTCCCGATGGAAAATAAGAGATTGATATGAAGATTATAATCACAGAGAACAAACGAATCCGTCTCGCCATTAATTGGTTAGAAGAGGAATATCCCGATTTAGAAAAAATAAAATACCCCGAATACGAACAAGTATTCATATCCGATAAAGGAATGTTTAAAATGTCTTATATCAGTAGAACAAAACATTTTTATGTTAAATCTGAGATATGGGATTTTATCCGTAGTATGTTCGGATTTGATAATGATGAGGTTGGTGAGTTATTATTGGATTGGGGTAATAAAAAGTTTGGGTTTAGAGCCAAGAAATGTTATAGAGTAGAACAAATATGAAAGTAACGATAACCGAAAATAGAATGTATAACCTTCTTAATAAATCCCTTGAACATTTGTTTGATGGGTTTAATGAGATAACGTATACTTGGGCCGACTTTAACTGTGGTTGGGGGGTATGTTGTGATATATATGCCGTTGGTTTTACACTTCCCGGTAGTGAACACGATGATTACCTTTTTAAACTAATCGATAGTGAGAACTATGATAATAACGGTGACTATGGTGAAGAACTCACAGGCGAGTTACCTGAGATATGTATGGAACATCCCGATATTACCAACCCCCAATTTGACACCATTATTTTCTATGAACTATTTGTGGAAGAACTTGAGAGTTACTTGGGACCAATACGTAATTGGGGTAGTGAATTGTTGGGTCTGTTAAACACTAAGTTTGGTATGGATGTTAAGAAAATAATATTCATATGAAAATAATAATCACAGAGAACAAACGAAACGAGTCTATAACCAAATGGTTGAATAGTGAATATGGTAAATTAAGAAAGTATACCGGTAATAGTACTTATAGGTATATCCACTATAAAGATAACGATGGATTAACCATATTTAGATTTAATCTTAGTACAGGTATAGTTACCATAATAAATCCTGATTTAGAAAGGGATTTAAAATCTATGTTTGGTCTTACCGGTTATGAAGTAAATGATATATTTATTCCTTGGCTTGAAGAAAGATATAACCTACACGTTGAGAGAGTACAATTTGAGGAAACTACTTGGCATTGTAATGAATGTGGTAGATATCATACTACAAGATATCATATTGAAGATTAATCCCCACACCTTATGAAAATAATAATAACCGAAAGTAAAAGAGAAAGAGCTGTCACTAAATGGCTTGAAAGTGAATATGGTGGTTTAAAATATAAGGTCTCTAAAGATTATCCTGACTTATATTATTTTATAAAAGATGGTAATGTTGTTATGGATTATTATGAAAAATATTCACGTCTTTGTGCTTCTAACGAAATTATTGATTTTGTAATGAGAATGTTTGGTTTTGATTGGAAGAATGCTAGAGACTTAGTTGAATCGTGGTTTCAGGATTCATATGGTTATGACGTTAATATAATTACCGGACCACTATCTCATCATATTCGTATTTGGAAATCATACTCAGATAATCCCCCAAGATTATTAGGTTCCGGACTTATATTGTTGAATTATAAGGTTGGTCACTTATATTATGAGTATTCGTAGAAATCATCCCCATCTGTGGTGAATCTAAACAAAAATCTGTAGGGTATTGAACCGAGTGTACTTAAAACAGTCCAACATTCTTCCACAATCTCCTCCTCAACTTCCGATTCGGTTCCTGCCATCCAAAATGTAATCTCTATTGTATCATCATACGATGTTATGTGATATTCCATAATATCATCATCCATAGGATATATAAACTTCTCTATTAACTTATCTGTTATTTTTAATATTGCCTCCATAATCTTAATGATTTAATAATATTTCAACCAACTGCTCAATTATTTCTACCGGTAAACTTTCATACGTAACTCTGAAATCACCTACATAAGAATCACCATCGTTATAAACATCAACATAAACCGAATTTGCACCAAGATATTCTATTTGCTTTAATTCATTATCATCCTCATCATAAAAAATTGGTTGTTCATAAAGTTCTGAAAGTCCAACACCACTACCACCAAATCCTTCCGATATTTCATCTACTTTCTCTTTAATAAAATTAACCTTATCAGTCACTTTTAAGTATGGTTCAATCCTATAATAATTACCAAAATACTTAATAGCGTCAGATATACCCAAAATTTTAATCATCTTGGGAATACTGTTCTCTTTGTTCTCCTGTATGATATCACCGCAGTTCTTAACATAATCACTCGACATACTTATTTTTTGACCTGTATACTTATACACCAAATCCCACGCTTCATACATTAAGATATGCTGATTGTTTTGGTTTATTAATCCAATAAAATAAAAAATAACATTATATTGTTCGGGTCTATGGAGTTGCATCTCTTCTCGTGGATGAACAACTTTAACCTTACAAATTTCATCTTTGTGGTCAGCAACAAATAAATTGGTTAAAATTGACTCAATTAAAGAAGTATAATCTTTATTGGATTCTTCTCTTAATATTCTTTTTATTGTTTGTTTTAATTCCATTATTTATCTTCCGGTAATTTTGTATCTTTGATGAACTTTTTATGTGAATCCTTATATGATTTCTCAGTCTCATCATTAACATCTTTGGTGTATTGCCAATTCCAATACAAATCATCGTTTGGTTTAAATCCGTAGAATCTATGAACTTCTTTCTGAACTTCAGTTACGTTCTCACCATTCCAATTCTGACCAACACAAATAAATCCGGTCTCAATATCTTTAACAAGATTTGATTCCCTCAATGTTGCGTGTCTGTTCTCAATCCAAGTTAGTCTCTCAATCAAATTTTGATAAAACATATTAGTTTGTCCCCATCTAATTGAACTAAAGAATACAACAGCGTCTGACTCAAATAACTCTTTGGATATCTTCCATAACTCATCCTTTGGGTTGTTATAACTTGCCCAACATCTATGGTTACCGGATGGGTTCTTTTTCTTATCTTTGAGCATTGCTTTGAGTAATCCACAACTGTTCCCGTCTTTTCTTGACACATTCCCCTCACAAGGAACTATATTAAGTTCGGAAACATCAATTAACACTGAGTCTTTTAACTCATCGTTAAGATACATTGCAATCATCTTTGATTTTGGTATGTCAAGGTTTTTATCATCATAGTTGTATCTATTGGAACAACTTAGGATTAAAACTTTCTTTTTCTTTTTAAGAATGTCTAATGTTTTCTTAATTGATTTCCAAGCATCGGATTGAACCATCTCCTCAGAAATCATCATTTGTCTTATTCTTTGTATATCTTCTTGTAAGTTCATAACTATAAATATAAAAAAAAGGGAAAAATTACTTTCCCTTTGTTTATTTTATCTACCTTCGTATTGCCATAGAACGGCATTACAATAACTATGGACAGCACCTTCTGTCATATTGGTTTTATGACAGTGTTGGAGATGTATTGGGTGTTGTAAGAAACCCTTTGGAAACAAATCTAAATTGATTGGTTTGTTTCTAATTCTTATTGGAGCAATCTCATCTAATGTCTCTCCACAATACATACAAAGATTGTCTTGTTCCTTGATATATTGTATTCTAACTTCCCTCCGTTGTGGTTGGGTTAATTTTGTGTAATCAGTTGGTAATATCATTCAATAATAATAATCATTGAAAGTTATTTTGTCAAATAAAAATATAATTGTATCTTTGTACTCTAAACAATTATAACTATGAACACATCAGAATTATACATCAGTCCGAACTTCGATAAGAACGAGAGATTACATAAGGATGGACACACCGAGAGATGTGTTTGTTGTAACAAACCTATGAAACCGGAACAAGTAAAGTTTATGGTTCATATGAATACTGATTGGTTAGCTGTTGATTGTGAAGATGTTCCTAACAGTCAAGGTATGTTCCCAATTGGTTCCGAGTGTAAAAAGAATATGTCAAAAGAATTTATCTTTAAAGTATGAAAACAATAAAACTCACCAAGAAAGATTATAAGAAATTAGTTAAATCTATAGCGGAGAAAACTGCTCAAGACATTCTTGCTATGGTTGGAGAATCTACCACCATTATCTATAAAGATAAACCCTTGGAAGTTGTTAAAAAACCAATCAACGTTCCTAACTCACCTCTTAAACCTATGGACAAGAAACAGGAGATGATTGAATCATTGGAATATCTTAAATCAAAATCTGTAAAATCCAAACAGGATAAGATATCTATCTCTATGTTGGAAGCCGTATTAAAGAACATGAAGTAATTACCTTTTGTGGTAGGATAGACCCCATAAATTGGGGTTTATCTTGTGGTGATTGGTAATATATTTCATTTACGCTTTACTACACATTTTGGGTAGTTTTGCAAATGAAATATATTTGTTAATTACACTTTTACGTACGAATAAATGTAATTGATAACACTTTTTGGAATGAATAAATGTGAATGTACGTTATTACGAGCACGAAAACGAAGTAGTATTTAGAATAACAAACATTTAATTATAATCATCTATATTATTAACAAATAATACGTGTTTATCAGTTAAGTCCTCGTAACATCTTTTTATCATTTCATTAAATTCTTCTTCTGTTGAAACGAACATTCTTAAACTCATAAAGTAATCAGGATATATGACTAATTGACGAGTAGTTGGTCTATATACCAACCCTACAACCCCATCATTACCATACACTTCATTAAAATAGAGGTATTTAATATTATCGGTATACCCGGCTCTTGTTGGTGTTAATTCATTAAACAGGTTTTTAAACTCTGTTCTAAATAACATATCTCTTTTACTCTCAGTTATTAATACTTTCATTATTTATTTAATTGGATATTATAAACACTTCTATATTTTGATGTTAATTCGTCATCACTTAGTTTTTCTATTTCGCTAACTTTAGATAATGTTTGTGTATCAATATAATCAATCATGTATTCTCTACTTAAATTATCTGTATCAATCATTTGATAACATTTACGTTCATTATCTGATTCGTGAGTTTCATCAATCTCAAACTCCGGATGACCTGTTTCTTGACCAAACTTGGTAGCGTATTTATCATCATACCATTCAGTAACCACATTAAGTATAAAGGATTTTCTAACTTTTAACATTTGAGATAAAAAATCAATTTCTTCTTTATCAATATATAAATCACCAGCGAAGAACTTTTCTTCATCACTATCTTCACTATTGAAAAAGTATCTCGCCTCCATAATAATTTTATTACCTTTACACCATTCTTCACTATAATTTCCGTAATTATCATCAGGTGGAATAATAACCCTATTTGTCTCAGAAATTAAAGTTTCCATTTGTTTAATAATAAGACGTTCAAAACTCTGATTAGATTTTGTAAATCTCTTTTGAACTTCCTCTCTTAATATTTTTTTAATTAACTCTTTCATATTAGTTCAATATCTGTTTATTTACGTGATGAACATATTTAACGGGTAACTTAAATGTTTCTGAAAACCATTCACCGATAACATTTTTAAGTTGTTGAGGAGTATAACTAAGTAAAGTAATTGGTTGGGTAACATCTTCACAGATATATAACGCCTCACTTCTATCACCCCAAATCATTATTACACCCTCACCATTACGATATTCAATCCTTTTTTGTTCTCCAACACCATCTGTTATATAAGTAACATCCTCATACATCCCGGAGAACTCCTCAGTTAATAACTTTTTGGCCAACCCATCTCTTTTATCTTCTTTAATCAAAATCTTCATAATAATAAATATCCTATAAATTAAAAACCCCCAATCAACGTGGGGGTTTTATTATCTTATATATAATTAATCTTTTAAACGTTCTCCTGTTTCTTTAACTTTGAATTGTGATAGGTTGTTTGTTCCACTACCTCCTTTAACTCCTTTAACAAACTTTACCACTCCGTTATTATATAATTTGTTTGGTGTATCAAAATACTCACCGTTGAAAACCAATATACCTTTTGATGTTAGAGTTACTTCATAATCATTACCCAAATAAGTTCTGATTAATGTTATATCTTTACCAAATCCGTTAGCCAAATCAATTAATCTTGTGTCCGGAGTAGATTGTAATATTTCTTTGGATTCTTTGATATCGCTTATACTTGACACAATACCACCATAAGCAATCATAAAGTTAATAAACTCTCCGGTCAATGTGTCCTCATCATCTCTGAACCATTCCCCAACTAATCTACGACTGTCCAATATGGAATGTAACATTGTTTCAACTTTTTTCATATCACTAACCTTATACACCTCAAGGACTCTATACCCTATTGGTGACTTGGTTCTATTGAGTTGATATTCCCTTGAAACCGGAACTTTAGAAAACCCTATTTTTTTATCCGGTAAAGCAACGGGTCTACCAATCACATCGTAATATTCCCCTAAGTAAATGTATCCTTCCATTACTTACCCTTATTTTTATTTACAAAATCTATCAACTCACTTGCCAATCTTAACGCTTCATCATAAGACATATACAATCTTGATTCTCCCGGTTGTTCTATCTCAACAACATTTAAAACAACACCATTTTGTGTTTCATCCGGTTGGATAACTACCTCTTGGTCACCACTACTCATTACTAATTTAGTTTCTACCCACATATTATTCTATTGATTTTTTTAATTTAGACAATCGTTCTTCTTCATTTTTGATGATGTGATATTTTACCATCTCTTGCATTGCTTTACGTAACTTTGATGACCTCTCACTAAATGGGTTGTTATAATCCCAAAATCCAATTTCCCAAGCCAATACCCCATCAATGTGAGCTCCAGCAAAACCTTTATCAGAAAACATTACAGTTCCACCATTGGTGTTTGTGTATTTTGGACTATAGTAATCCACAAAACATCCATCCATTCCGCACATAACCTCTCTAACCCATTTCTCTTTATCTTCAATTAAAGATTGGGTGATTCGGTCAATATACAATCTATTAACTTCTTTTAATTTACTCATAATCTTCGTCGTTATCTTCGTTTTTTTTATTTATTGATGTTGGTTCCTCGTAATTCCACTCAAGTAACTCCAATTCATTTCTCCACCCAAGAATATCTTCTTCTGTCCACATTGGAGCAAAGGATGGTCTTGAATGGAAGGGGATATTATCTCTATCGTTCCATTTTGCCAATCTATCTTCAGCATTTTTAATAAAACCCACCAACTGATTAGATTTAGCCCACTTTTCATAATCTTCCACCGATTTAATGTGGTTAACCTCACCGTAGTTATTTATCTTAGCGTCCGGATTGGTTGTGTAAACATCCACAATACCATTTTCACCATTATACTCATCACACAAATCATTAACAGCAACCTCATTGAATAACGTATGTTTCCAATTACGTCCATACGACCTACATTCACAAATATAAATAAACCCATCTTCACGGGTATGAATATAGTGTGAAATCTTGTTTTGAAGTTCTCTTAATTCCTCTATTGAGTGTTGTGTAAAATCTATTTCGGGTGTCATAGTAAGGTTTTTTATAATTATAGGACAAATGTAAGTATAAAAAAAAGAACCACCAAGTGATTCTTTATTTTTTTTTAAACTTTATTAAAATCCTTATCAACAAATTTAATTGATTTAGGTTCCTCTTTATATATTGATTTATATTTTCCGGTATATACTTTAAAAATTCTTTTAATTAACTCTTCCTTAATTAAATCATAAACTTTATAAGAAACCCAAGGTTTAACCAAATCATAAAACTTATTATCAAACACAATTATATAGTTGTATTGAAAATCATATTTAGCAACCATTTCTCGTCTTGTCGTTACAGAAGCCAAAAATTCTAAATAAGTCATTCTTACTTGGAAATTATGTGACAAATGATTAACATCAACACCAATACCATCAAATATAGTATCTATTAAAAACTCTAATTTTCCCTCACTAATTTTAATATCCATATCTATAAATATAATACAAAAGTAAAAATTACTCTTGTTTCTATTACGAGAGTAATTTTATGAATTATTTACTCTCCAAAATAAAACGAAGGTAATTATTTCAATTTTTTACTCTCGTTAAATAAAAAACCCATCCGGAGATGGGTTTGATATTAATACTTGTCTTTGTTGTGTTTCGGTTTTCTTTCGTAAACTTTTTTACTTTTTTGAACCGATGGACGAGACGCCGCCCATATTTCTTGCATTGTGAAGGTAACTGTTTTCATAATTTCTGTATGTGTTAAGGTTATTGTTTTTTTTTTGACAGGACAAAAGTAATACTTATTATTTAATCTACCAAACTTTTTTTTATTTTTTTTTATATTTATCATTATGAAGGAATTAATTAAACAGATATTAAGGGAATATACGGGACCAAAAGTTTTAGTCAAAGTAGTTGGAACATACAATGGCAATATTAATGAATATTTGTTAAAAGAACAAGTTAACAATAATCAGGTAATTCAATCCAAAAACAGGATTAATAACATATTATCTCAAATCAACCCATTTAAATCTTGTTACGTTGACACAAGAACCAATAATGAAAGATGTGGTTTATTGAAAATTGAATTAACCAATCATTGGGTTGAACGTTTATTTAGATTAGACGATGTAAACTATGCTGAAGGTGGTAGATACCATTCTAATAGAATTCAAAATCCGGAGCTACTTGAAGGTATTGATTTAATTCTTAATAATAAAAAAAAAATAATAAAAACCATATTATCTTTACCATCTAACAGAAGAAATAATTTAGTTTTGGAAATTAAAAATCAAGATAGTAAGAATGTTTATAATATGATAGTATCGGTTGAAGAAGGTAAACCTAAAGAACCAATTAAATTAGTGTTAATTACTCAAATTAAAGGTGTTAATTTTTTAAATTACCACAATAAAAAACCAAACACAATTATAAAAGTACACACTTTAGGTGATAAAACATAATAAAAAACCCCTCAAAAGAGGGGTTTTTTTACGAACTCTCGTATAGTCTTCGTAATCATACGCTTGATAGGGTAATTCAAGTAACCCACTTAACCACCGGTTTTCACCGTAATCAGGGAATGTAATCGAGATACATCGTCCATTATTTTCAGTTAAGACTTTTTTTATTCCTTATTTTCTTCGACAAAGATAATACTATTTTTAATACTGCCAAACTTTTTTTAAACTTTTTTTAAATTTCTTTAAAATAAATCTTATTGTCCCTTATTATACGAGATGAACACCAAAAAAGTTACATAATTATTCACTTTTTTTTTACTTTCCTTTTTTCTCAATTAACTCTTTAATAAATTTGTGAGCCTCTAATAGTTCGGGGTCAGTTTCCAAAAGATAACGAGATTTCATATCACTATAGTTTTCCCGGATATCTGATACACACCATCCAAGAAACACATACAATAATTTAATCTTTATTTTTATCTTTTTTAAATTCATCTTTTATCACTATTAACGCAAAAAAACAAATTACACCAATTAACACCGGTAGTGGTACGGAAGGGTCAGGATGTACCATTATACCTTCTTTGTTTTCTTTTTATAAACTCTTTTCTTCTTCACCGGTGGTTCAATAACCACTTCTTCTGAAACAATTTGTTTAGGTTTTTTCTTTACTAAATAAAGAACTAACGATGTAAATATCGTAAGGATTGCTACAGATGCAATGAGTTTCATTTTTGTTGGATTATTTATGGATTAGAGAAGATTAACACATCTTCATCGGATAAATAGTCGCCCATATTGATTTGTTTTTTATTTTATCAATTTTTTCTTAAACATCTTTATTTTCCTTTAGTCGTCTAACAATATTTCTAAATAACTCAAACATTATATATAACCAAGACCCAATACCTAAAACAACAAATATTACAATTAAAACATAAATCCACATAATTATTTTATTTTAAATTGAATATAATATGTGACAAATAATTGCCGTTAATACACTACCAACAAGTAATCCTTTGATGAACAAATGTTGATTCACCGGTTCCGGAGTAACCTCAACAGGTTTTGGTTTGTTGTATTTCTTTCTATAATATGGTTTTTTCTTTTTTGGTTCAACACCTTCGTTTAATTTCACTCTATCTTTAGAAGGAACAATGGGTATAACTCTTTTTTCTATGTTGAATAATTCTTCTTCAATACTTTCATTTAATTTTCTTGACATTTGTTTTGTTTTTTTGATTAATGTTAATGGTGGTAAAGGTATAATTTTACTACCACCTTTGGATGGTTTTAAAAAACTCCAATAATTATTTTGGAAATTAATTAATTGTTCCCGATACTCATCTATTGATTGTCCGGGATATGGTTTAGGTAATGTTTTACCCATTAAAGGTCTGATTTACTTTCAGCGGTTATTATAAATACAATTGCCGGAATGGCAAATAATACACTAACCGTAAACATTAAAATAAAACAACATAACCCCAATAGGTCATATTTGTTTTTTATTATAAATTGTTTTAAATTATCCATAACACAAAGATAAATAAAAAACCCCAATAATTCAACTATTAGGGTTATTTTTTTTAACATTTACAAATTCCGTCACCACCTTTGGATGGATTACATACACATTCCTTCTTTGGTTTACCCGTAATTAGTTTATATTTGGGGAATAAAGATATTAATGATTTAATCTCATCAACTCTTCCGGCACTATCAATAATTGTAATAGTTTTATCTTCTGTATTAATTTTATATTCCATTTTAATTTTTGTGAAATTCAATTATCTCCCACTTTCCTTTTTTTGTTTCAATAAGTGATGTGCAGTTTTCACACCAATCACCACTATTCATATAATTCTCTTTAAGTTCCGGTTGATGAATGTGACCACAAACGGCAACATCACAACCTTTTTTCTTACTCAACAACACAGCATTCTCTTCAAAATCATTGATGAAGTTAACCGCTTTCTTAACACCACTTTTAATATCTTTGGATATGGAATAATAAGATAAACCTCTCATCTCACGATATTTGTTATATACTCTGTTCATCCATAACGCTATGTCATAACCTATTGAACCAATGTGTGCCAACCATTTTGCGTTGGTAATAAATACATCCAATACATCTCCGTGAAACACATACATTTTACGACCATCTATTGATGTGAAGGTATAATCCTCCGTGATTGTTAGATTTGATAATTGGAATGGGATGAAATCTTTTAGGAACTCATCGTGATTTCCTCTGAGCCAAATAACATTCACACCCTTCTCACTCATCTTCATTATCTTTCTCAATACTTTGGTGTGACTATCAGTCCATTTCCCACCTCTTTTAAGAGCCCAACCATCCACAATATCACCATTCAAAATTAAGGTCTCTGTGGTGTTGTTTTCAAGAAATTCTATAACATCGTTGGCTCTACTTGATTTGGAACCCAAGTGAATGTCTGATAGAATTATTGTTTTGTATTTCATATTAAGTTAATTTGAAATCTTCCCGAACTTATATAAGTGGGTTATGGTTTGGTTCGGCACCTATGACACTTAAATTATAATATTCCTCTACCCAATTCTTTAATAAAACTGTAAGTTGATAGTCATCCATACCAAAAAACGATTTAAAAAACAACCATATTTCATCATAATTTACAAAAACACGACCACTTCTTATACTATAATCAAAAATAACGTCATTACCTTTTTTATAAAAAATGTAACCTGGATGTTCTTCCGTCTCATATGGTTCCAAGTCACCATAGTTTTTATTTAACCAATTAATAGCGGCTCTTTCTCTTTTACTTTCAGTTATTATTATTTTCATATTATTTTAATTTGTAACGTTCCTCCACCACAGGTTACCGTACTGTGGCATCTATTAAAGTTGTTGTCACCCTTAAATTGTAACTTTCCTCCACCTACATTTTTGGACAATCAACTGTCGGAAATGTTGTTGTCACCCTTAAATTGTAACTTTCCTCCACCCATACCTTTGTTAAGTCCTGAATTTGTTCATATTCCATACCAAAAAACGATTCAAAAAATGACCAAATTTCTTTATAATTAACAAAAACATACCCATCTTTTTTATTGTAATAAAAGATTATTTCTTTACCTTGTCGGTAAAAAATGTGGCCAGGATATTTTTTTGTTTTATATGGTTCCAAGTCACCATAGTTTTTATTTAACCAATTAATGGCAGCTTTTTCTCTTTTACTTTCTGTTATTATTATTTTCATATTATGACCAGTAATTATGTTCCTTTGTAAAGAACTCATCGTTATTTCTATTAAACCAAGATTTAATCATCATCTTAACCATATAGAATAAACCTTTGTTCTTGAATCGTCTTGATGTGGTATAAACAATTTTGTCCGCCACATAAAACTTATTTGGATTTATCTTTGAACTTAAATGATAATCCTCCGCAAACTTATCATCCGGATTAAATCCACCTAATGAATTAAATGTTTCTAAATTAAATAACATAAATCCTCCAACCGCAAATGGTGTGGAGAATTTGGTTAAGTATTGGATAACATCAAATGATTTATATACATAATTGTATTGACCATCATCGGTTCTCATTTTAACTGTGGATAAATGATAATCATTTTCTTTCATTACCTCAACCATATAGTTTAACAAGTTATAATCGTTCAGGTATATATCGGCATCTAAGAATAAAACATAAGGTGTTTTTATCTTTTTGGTTCCGTTGTTTCTAGCTTCAGCAGGAAATCCCCCTTTTACAATCTTTACTTTAAGATTGTTATTAGATGAATTTAAAATACAATTTTGTGTGAGTCCGTTGTCCGTTGAAGAGTCGGCAACCATTACATTTATACCTTTGATTTTATTTTGCAAGTTTAACAATCCTAAAGTTTTCTTTATGATTAAACCCTCGTTTTTACAGGGTATGACTATTGTTAAATCTTTACTTAAACTCATATTTCAATGTCATCTAATCTATAATTAACATTTTCATTTACATCTCTATCATCAGGTGATGGATACCATCTCTCATCATAGTCAAACGTAGGTTTATCAATGTAACCTTCAGAAATTAATTCACTAAGAACACCCCCTAAATTATATTGACCATTTGATGACATATTATTTTCAAATATTTCATCAACTTCTAAATTATTAATATCAACCAAATCTTTTAAATCAACTTGTATTTTAGCTCCGGTGTCATTAAATTCATAAACATTACCATAAAACTCTAACGCGGACTCCACTAGTTTTTGTAAGTTATTAACATAATCATTTGCATCAGCATCCGATATTGCACTACCTATAGCATTCCTTATCTCCCAATTATCATCAACCTCATTAATAGTGTCTTCCAAATCTAAATCCTCATCTAATTCAATTCCATCTCTTTCAGCCATTCTTCTAACAATACCCCATAACTTTTCTTCCGT
>Ga0114958_10001635_pt1 | contig 17388 bp, 13 predicted proteins | sample C_130208_EF_Meta_FD_89577 | JGI IMG/M metagenome (GOLD analysis project Ga0114958, IMG submission 89577) | Freshwater microbial communities from Lake Croche, Canada to study carbon cycling - C_130208_EF_MetaG | ecosystem: Environmental > Aquatic > Freshwater > Lake | place: Lake Croche, Canada...
CTGTATTTTTATTGCTAGCCTTTTCCCATCTATTACGCGCATTGAGATGGCGTTTACTTATGGAACCCTTGGGATACCAACCAAGTATCATGAATACTTATTTAGCTGTCCTCATTGGGTATTTGGCTAATTTGGCCATTCCTCGTTTAGGAGAAGTTTTAAAGTGCACCCTCCTTTCAAAATATGAAAAAGTACCAGCAGATAAAATAGTGGGTACCATTGTGGCGGAACGCGCCTTTGATGTTTTTTGTTTAGGGCTTGTTTTTTTATTGGCCTTAACCTTACAATTTAATGTTATTGAATCAGGATGGCACCAATTAAATACTGCTTCATTGGGTAGAAATGCAAACCCAAATCACTTAAAGCCATTGATACTAATTATAACAGGAGTATTTACTGCTTTGATTATTTTATTTTTCCTTTTCAGACAAAAATTAACCAAGCTCATCGAAAGTTTAAAAAATATATTTTGGGGAGTATGGTCCGGAATGATGAGCGCTACTAAATTAAAAAAACACAATTTATTTTTCATCTATACTGTTGGTATTTGGTTTTTATATTTACTCGCTACCTATATAGGCTTGTATGGCACGGTTGGCACAGAAAGTTCATTTGCAACTGCAATAAGTTGTTTAGCCTACGCAAGTATTGGCATGATAATTACGCCCGGTGGAATTGGAGCTTATGCCTATTTCATGGCAAAAGTTCTTGAACTAAATGGAATTGATTACACACTTGGTCTAGCCAACGGAACGCTACAATGGTTTGCGCAGTTTTTAATAGTTTTAGTTTTGGGCGGACTAAGTTTAATAATTTTGCCAATCATTAATAAGCAAACAAAATAAGATGCGTGCAATTGAATTAATAGAACAAAAAATAAAAACGCTAGAAGAAGCAAAGGTGCAAATAAATAGTTGGAAAACGCATGGAAAAACTTTCTCTTTCACCAATGGCTGTTTTGATATCATTCATCCGGGTCATCTATTTTCATTAGCACAAGCAGCAAAGGAAGCCGATTATTTAGTAGTAGGATTAAACAGCAATGAAAGTGTACAAAGACTTAAAGGCCCTACTAGACCGATTAACAATACTCAAAGCAGAGCCATCGTATTAGCCAACCTTATGCTAGTGGATATGGTTATTGTATTTGAAGAAGACACCCCTTTAAATTTAATAAAAGCACTTTTACCTAACGTAATGGTAAAAGGAGGCGACTATACCATTGATGAAATTGTGGGCGCAAAAGAAGTGATTGATTCGGGAGGAAAAGTTATTATTAACCCCATCGTAAAAGGATTTTCCACCACACAATTAATTGAAAAAATAAAAAAATAATACGATCCCACCCATTTTAAAAATAATAAACTTATGCAATTTTTACAATTACTGCAATTACAAAGAGAAAACGAAGGAAGCTCTACTGGAACTATTTGGCAAAAAAGCAAGGGGCAAAAAATAACTTCTTTTTCTCCCGTTGACAATCAAGAAATTGGCGCCATCATTAGCACCGACAAAGAAGCTTATGAAAATATCATTACGACCGCTCAAGCTGCCTTTCAAGAATGGAGAAAATGGCCTGCCCCAAAAAGAGGTGAAGTAGTAAGACAATTAGGAGAAGCTTTAAGAAATGATAAACAAGCATTAGGGCAATTGGTAAGTTATGCAATGGGAAAAAGCTTACAAGAAGGTTTAGGAGAGGTACAAGAAATGATAGACATCTGTGACTTTGCGGTGGGTTTATCTAGGCAGTTATATGGTTTAACCATGCACAGTGAACGTCCCTTGCACAGAATGTATGAACAATGGCATCCTTTGGGCATAGTCGGTATAATATCGGCGTTTAATTTTCCTGTTGCCGTTTGGAGTTGGAACGCTGCTTTAGCATGGGTATGCGGCAATGTTACCGTATGGAAGCCAAGTGAAAAAACACCCTTATGTGGTAATGCCATACAGCACATCGTTGCTAAAGTTTTTAAAGCCAATCAAGTTCCTGAAGGAGTCAATAATTTAATACAAGGCGGTAGAGAAGTAGGTGAATGGATAAGCCATGATACTAGAATTCCTTTGGTTTCTGCCACAGGCTCCACCAGAATGGGAAAAGAATTAAATCAAGCAGTAGCCGCAAGATTAGGTAAAACGATATTAGAATTAGGTGGAAACAATGCAATTATTATTTCAGAACATGCCGATTTAGATATGTCATTAGTGGGTGCTGTTTTTGGTGCAGTAGGAACAGCAGGACAAAGATGTACCAGTACTAGAAGACTCATTATTCATGAAAAAATATATGATCAATTTGTAACAAAGTTAGTGAAGGCCTATCAACAAATAAAAATTGGGAATCCTTTGGATGCAGCTATGCACATGGGGCCCTTGATTGATACCACTGCAGTTAAAATGTATTTGGATTCTATAGCCGCTTGTAAAAAAGAAGGGGGCAATTTTATTGTGGAAGGAGGTGTTTTAGAAGGTGCTGGATATGAAAGTGGTTGTTATGTAAAACCATGTATTGCAGAAGCGCTTCCTCATTATGCGATGGTGCAGCAAGAAACATTTGCACCCATTTTATATGTTATGAAATATGCTAAAATAGAAGAAGCCATCGCCATTCAAAATGCGGTACCGCAAGGTTTATCCTCCGCCATCATGACTTTAAACATGCGAGAATCTGAATTATTTTTATCCACTTTAGGAAGTGATTGTGGAATAGCCAATGTAAATATTGGAACCAGTGGTGCAGAAATTGGTGGTGCTTTTGGAGGAGAAAAAGAAACAGGAGGCGGTAGAGAAAGTGGAAGTGATGCTTGGAAAGCCTACATGCGTAGACAAACCAATACGATTAACTGGGGCAACCAACTTCCTTTGGCACAAGGGATAAAATTTGATTTATAATTTTTAATTTTCTTACCAACCCCAGAATTAGTTTTATAAATATCAAGTATTTATTTTTTTGTTATATGAAACAACTTTTATTTACCTTCTTTTCCCTATTCATCAGTTTCATTTCTTGGGGTCAGCCTACAAAGAATTGGCATTGGAAAGACTATGAAAAAGATAGTGTACATGGAATAAGTTTACAAAAAGCTTATCAATTATTAGCTACTTATGGTATTGAACCTAGCCCTATCATTGTGGCAGTTATTGACGGTGGAATTGATACCAATCAAATCGATTTGAAAAAAATACTCTGGACTAATACTGCAGAAATTCCCAACAATCATTTGGACGATGATCATAACGGTTATATTGATGATGTTAAAGGATGGAATTTTTTAGGGGGTACAGATGGACGAAATTTAGATAAAGCGGATGCAGAAAAAACTAGAATTTATCATCAATTTAAAAACCGCTACGAAAATAAAATAGTGGATACGCTAACACTAAATAACATTGAAAAAAAACAATTTGCGATTTGGCAGGAAGTCTCAAAAGAGATGGAATTTTCAGATCAGGAATCAGTCAATTTACAATACATATCAATGGCGATGAATGCCTTAAAAAAAATTGGATCCACTATAAAAAAAGATATGGGAGATTCCAATTTTAGCGCAAACACATTAGCCCCTTACCAACCTATTGGAAGAATTGCATTGGAAGCTAAAGCGGCTTTTTTAAGAACAGTAAATGTCTTGGGGATTGATAAAGAAATAACTTTCCCTGAAATCATCCAAGATTTAGAAGAATACATTGAAAGCAAAGAAAGATTGGCCAATGCAAAGCAAACTCCACTTGCTAACCTAAGAGCCGATATTATTAAAGACCATTATTACAATTTTTCTGACAAATATTATGGCAATAATGACATTACTGGTCCCAATGCCAAACATGGTACGCATGTGGCAGGACTTGTTGCCAGCTTTCCAGACAGTAGTTGGCTTGTCAACAAATTATACCCGCCCATTAAAATTATGGCTATTAGAGCAGTTCCGGATGGTGACGAATATGATAAAGACATTGCATTAAGTATCAACTATGCGGTAGACAATGGTGCTAAAATTATCAACATGAGTTTTGGGAAATCCTATTCTCCCGAACAAATCTGGGTGGATAGCGCAATTAGATATGCTGCAAAAAATGATGTATTAATTATTCATTCTGCTGGAAATGAATTTTATAATTTGGATCAAAAAAATGTATATCCCAATCCCTATTCTAGCACCTTCAATGATTCTGCTAAAAATATCCTAACCATAGGAGCAAGTAGTGATTCCTTGGTTGGAGAAAATATTTTAACTGACTTTAGTAATTATGGCGCGAAAGTGGTGGATGTATTATCACCCGGCAATAAAATTTATTCCACTTTACCAGGAAAAAATAATCATGGTTTTTTAAGTGGCACTAGTATGGCCTCTCCTATTGTGAGTAATATTGCCGCATTAATTCGTTCCTATTTTCCACTATTAACTGCGATACAAGTAAAGGAAATCTTAATTAAATCGGTTTGGCAACCTTCCGATAAAAATTTAAGTTACCCTATCGCACAACGTGAAGTATCAAAAAAGTTGGAAGAAATTAATAAAGCAGGGGGCATTGTAAATGCAGCCAATGCCATTGAATTAGCAAAAGCAATGGCTGCTGCTCCCTCCCCAAAATCGAATAAAAAGAAAAGAACAGCCCCTTAAATTAAATTGAATATTAACTAAAATAAAACAAACTATGCCCAGACCAAGTACCTCAGAATATGGTATCCCTCATCAAACTTATATCAATTATACCAGCGGTAAAGAGTATAGTATTTTAGTACAACAATATAATGAAAGAATTATTGAAGCTTGGAATGCCATTCCTACTGAAAAAATTAATTTCGCTTATGCCCCAGGTAAATGGACAATTAAACAAATGTTGCAACATGTTATAGATACGGAGCGGATATTTGCATACAGGGCATTGGCTATTGCCAGAAGAGAACCAGCCCATTTGTTAGGCTTTGACGAAAACGAATATGCAAAGCATGCAACTGCGAGCCATCGAAATTGGAAAGAAATGATTGCCGAATGGAAAACGGTAAGGCAATCCACCAATATTTTATTTGGTTCTTTCAATGAAGAAGATTTAAAGCAAAAAAGTACAGCAAGTAATTTACCTATTTCTGTAAATGCATTAGGCTTCCTAATTTTTGGACATGCCTTGCATCATCTGCATGTGCTCAAAGAGCGCTACTCCATTTAACTGCTTCCAAAAAGAAGCCCCCCGATTTTCGGGGGGCTTCTTTGTAATAAATATTATGTGAACTATTTAGTTCCGTAAATATGTATTGCTAATTGCACTTCTGAATCTACCATTCCTAAGCCATAGTTGATGCCAAAAATTCTTCTATCAAAAGGTAAAAAGGCTTCTGCAAAGAATCCTTTGTCATCTGCATTTCTAATGCTTGCAGTGAAGGTGATTGGAGACGAAACATCTTTGATTTTCAAATCTCCGGTGATTTTTGCCTTGCCTCCTTTTTTATAGTTTACTTGTGAAATGGTAAAAGTAGCTTCTCCAAATTTTGCGACATCAAAAAATTCGTCTGAAGATAAATGGCCTTGTAATTTTACTCCCCCGCTTTCGTCCGTTACTTTTAAACCAGCAACATCAATTACAAAACTACCTCCAACTAACTTACCGCCATCCACTTGAACTGAGCCAGCTTTAACAGGGAAATATCCGGTATGGTAATCACTTTTTTTAGAACCTACCCAGTCTACTTTGCTTTTTTGAGCATTCACTGTAAAAGTGACCACTTCTGATTTATTTTGCTTAGGTGTAAAAGAAAACAATGCAATAGATGTTGCAATAATAGAAAAAGAGAACATGATTTTTTTCATATTTTAATTTTTAATTGATTTAATATTTAGCCCTACTAATAGGTATGCTATAAGTTAACTTATTTTATAAAGATATTAATCAATGTTTAAACAACAAAATTAATTTTTAGACTTATTCTATTTTAAAATCTATTAACTTTGCAAAAAAAAAGTCCTATGAACCTGCATGAATATCAAGCAAAAGAATTACTTAAAAAATACAATGTTCCTGTTCAAGAAGGCGAAGCAGTAGAATCGGTTGATGCTGCTGTTGCTGCTTATCATAAAATTGCAACTGAAACAAATAACAAGTTTGCAGTAGTCAAAGCACAAATACATGCAGGAGGAAGAGGTAAAGGAAAAATAATTGGTACAGAACAAAAAGGAGTAGCAGTGGGCAAATCTGCTTTAGACATTGAAACATTTGCAAAAAATATTTTAGGAGGAACTTTGGTGACCATTCAAACCGGCCCAGCTGGAAAATTAGTGTCTAAAATTTTAGTGGCGCAGGACGTTTACTATGAAGGACCTCAACCAACTAAAGAATTTTATTTATCTATATTATTGGATCGTGCTAAAGGCATGAATGTTATTATGTACAGCACCGAAGGAGGGATGAATATTGAAGACGTAGCGCACGATACCCCCGAAAAAATTTATAAAGAATGGGTACACCCAGGTGGTGGACTACCAGGTTTTCAAGCAAGAAAAATAGCATTTAACTTAGGTTTAAGTGGTGAAGCATTAAAGAATTGCATAAAATTTGTTACTAATTTGTACAATGCTTATGTAGGATTAGATTGCAGTATGTTAGAGATTAACCCTTTGTTTAAAACTTCTGACGATAAAATTATTGCAGTGGATTGCAAAATGAATGTAGACGACAACGCTTTAATGCGTCATCCTAATTTATTGGCAATGCGTGATGTAACGGAAGAAGATCCAACTGAAGTAGAAGCAGGTGAATTTAATTTAAACTTTGTCAAATTAGATGGAAACGTTGGTTGTATGGTGAATGGTGCTGGATTGGCCATGGCTACCATGGATATGATTAAATTAAGTGGTGGAGAACCCGCCAACTTCTTAGACGTAGGTGGTTCAGCTAATGCACAAACTGTTGAAGCTGGATTTAGAATTATTATGAAAGACCCTAATGTAAAAGCAATTCTTATTAATATATTCGGTGGCATCGTAAGATGTGATCGTGTTGCATCTGGGGTTATTGAAGCATTCAATAAACTAGGTAATATCAACATTCCTATAATAGTTCGTTTACAAGGAACTAATGCAGTAGAAGCTAAAAAATTAATTGACGAAAGTGGATTGAAAGTTCAATCTGCTATTCAATTGAGTGAAGCAGCCGCGCTTGTGAAACAAGCCGTTGCTTAGTTTATTAGCCCTTTTATAAAATAATGTATTAGCGTTATCCTCTTATCTCTTAAAAAATACCCCCGAACTTTCGGGGGTATTTTTTAACGCTTCAGCCCAAATTCAAAACATTTATTACTCCACTAATTTTACCTCGGTAAGCGCACTAAATAAATAAATATTTCCAGTGGCTACTTCTAAACATTCAATTCGTTTACGGCGTAATTTTATTCTTTTAAATACGATTCCCTTCTCTGTAGTAAATATAGTTCCATCTGCAACCTTAGCTAATAACATGGAGCCTAAATTAGTTACTTTATTGTACTGCCTTAAAACCAACAACAAAGCTGTTTCTCCATTAGCAGTTGCTGCAGGGTTCAACAATGTTTTTTTTAAACTTTTGGTAATATCATTAGGAAATAAATTCAAATTAATAAAGCTTAGTAGTAAATTCCCAAAAATTTGTTTCCATTCTTTTCCATGTGCTTCTACCCTATTCCTGTATTTTTCAAAACATAATAAATGTGCCAATTCATGTAATAATGTAATTAAAAATTCATACTTATTTAAATTGCCATTTACAGAAATTTTATGATTCGACCCCATCAATGGATGTCTATAATCTCCTAATACCGATTTACGTTCCCTTGTAACAGTTAAATGTACCTTATATTGATGAATTAGTTCCACTACAGGTTCAAAAGAACCCGCAGGAAGATAGTTGGCAAGTGCTTGAAGTGGATGTTCGACCTTGGACAATGTTTGAAACTATTAGATTATAAATTACTTTTTATAAACTTCATCTTTAATCTCTATCCAAGTATAAAAAAGATACAAGCCCATAGCAACTATTAATGTTGGTATTCCAATTGACACTTTAACTTGAGTGGCATACCATGTGGCCATACTTAAAAAAACAACCATTTTTAATAAAGTACCCACCATCACAGACCTTACCATGCCATTCGGATTTGTTTTATCAAGTTTACTTAGTCTAATAGCATTAAAAAAATACATAACTAAAAGCAGCGCATTAACCACTAATAGAAAATTAATTTTAAGACTTGAATGAAAAAAACCTTTCAATGCTAAATATCCAAATAGATTAACGACAGCAAAAAGCAACAATACGGATTGTGTTTTATTTTTAAGCATATGAAATTATTTATTATTCTGCGTATCTCTTATCACACCAATTAAAACAATCAGAATAAATAAGGAGGGTATTACCCAAGCAAAAAAAACATGATGGTTGAAATATTTATCTAGTTTCTTACCTACAAACAAAGTGATTAATAAACCAACAATTAATTGTGTTCCTAATCCTATAAATTTACTCCAATTGTAATTTGGTTCACTATTAAGTGACTTTTTTTCAGTAGAATGAATTGACATTAATCAAAAGATTGTTTATTCTCCGGTAATATTAAAGGCAAGGTATCCAATTGTTGAGGATTGCCATCAGACAAAACTTTTTTTATACCTTCTAAATATTGTTCTTTATAATGAATAGACTGCTCTAAAGAATCGGTTCGAATTTTTAACAATTGTAGCGCGGTTCTACTTTCTTTGATACCATATCCAGGAATATAAAATCTAAGTGGCGTAAAAGCAATTAAGGAAATTGTTAGTCCCACTAATAAAATAAAAGTGATACTCACTCCTAAATACACCGATCTTCTTGATAACTTAAAAGCCAACACCTCGTCATAGGTATCGTCATTTAAAATCACCAACCTGTAAGTATTACTAGTTCTTTTAAAGGTATTATTGATGTCTAAATTTGGCATAAAATTGAAAGCAGGTTAAAGATACGATGGAATCCATTTTTTTAAGTAAATAATGGGAAATAAATGTACTTTTAAGGTGTTTTTACCCTGATTATGCTAAGAAAACGAGCCCATTTTAAATATTATAGATATTGGTTTTGGGCAATTTGCTTCCCCTTTCTATTTCCACTAAGTTTATGGGCACAAGATTTGTCTAAATCCAAACAAGATTCTGCTTCAAGTTTGTTTAATATCAACGATACCAAATTGATAAAAAGTATCAATAAGGTATTAGATACCAATCAAAATAAATTAAAACGTCTAATTAATAAAAAAGCAGAACGGATTCAATCAAAAATAGATACTGCAGTAAATAAAAAGCTAGTTAAAGCCAATTTAGAAGAAATGGAAAAACCGCTGCCCTATGAGCGATTATTAAATACTAAATATACGCTAGGAAGAAGGGCCTATCAAAATACGGTTTCTCAGTTCAATTATTTATTTAATGTGGAAGAAGAGTTTAATGAAAATTTACAAAAGGTAAGAAATGAATACCAAGATGATTTCTCCTCATTAATCAGTTTTTACGATTATGATTTAGCTAGCACTGCAAAACACCCCATAGATTCAATGGTGTATCGATGCAATGCCAATATAGTACTGCATGACTTAAGAAGTAATTATGTTGATGATGCCTATTTAATGTTAGCCAAAGCTTATCTATTTCATAAAAATTTTGATACGGCTGCTAGTCTATTACAATTCATTAATTATTCTTTCGATGAAAAAGAAAATGGAGCCGATGTCCCTATTGGAAGTAATGTAAGAAATACAAAAGGTAAATTTAGTATTGCTACACTAGAAAACAATCGTTTATGGGAGAATAGAAATAGAAGAAATGAAAGTATGCTATGGCAGGCAAGAAACTACTTTGAAATGGGCGATTTAAATGAAGGAATAAGTTTGTTGCAATTGTTAGCGTCAGATGCACTATTTCCAAAAAGGCTACAACCCTTTTTAAATGAACAAATGGCCTATGGTTATTATTTAATGGAATTGAATGATAAAGCAGCCACTGCTTTAGAAAATGCATTGCCAAATGCTTTAGATGCCACAGCCAAAACAAGATGGTATTATCTAATTGCTCAACTATGGGAGAAAAGCGAAAATTTGGAAAAAGCGTATAGTTGGTATAAAAAAGCAGCGCAAAATGCCCTCAATCCGAGGGTTAGTGTATACGCTAACATTGCCATGATTGTTATGGATGCTAAAAATTCATCTACCCCTTGGATAGAATTGGCTTATTCCTTAGAAAAAATGTTAAAAAGAGGAAAATACAAACCCTATACAGATATCATTTATTTTGAAATGGCTAAGCTAGCTGTGCAAAATAAATCATATCAGCATGCAATTGACTGGCTCATTTATTCAATCAAAAAAAACAATAATAATTTTAAACTCAAACAGAAAGCTTTTGAGCTCTTGGCTAATATTAATTATACCATTGAAGCATACACCCTATCTAGAATCGCTTATGATAGTTTAATGGGTGTTTTAAAAACAAACCCAAATTTTGATCTTATTGAATTAAGAAAAAAATGGATGAAAGAGGTCGATAAAAATGATAAAATCATAAAACTAAATGATACGCTTCAATTTATTTATCAATTAGTACCCTATCAACAAGAAGCTTTTTATAACGTTTGGAAAAAAAGAAGCAGTGAGACCGACTCCATTTATGCTAATTTATTTTTAGACAACTCTTCAAAACCTATTTTACCATTTTCTTTTGAAGAAAATACCAACCCTACCTTAATTAATAACTACAATAACAATTCAAAAAATTCCGACTTTTATTTTGAAAATAATATTGCCGTTCAATTAGGTAAACAAATTTTTATTAACAAATGGGGGGACCGGCCCAATGTAGATCAATGGAGAAGAAAGAGCAGTACTGATATAACCAACCAAAATAATAAAAATGGGAATAGAATAATCCCTAATGAAAGTGACCAACCTTCTTCAAACCCAATTGAAAAAGCGACGGTAAACCCTGAAATGAAAGGTTCCCTAGGTAAAGCAAATGACACCCTTTCTATTATTTTAATAAAAGATGAATTCGCTTTCTCTAATTCCCTGACTGCATGGAACGTAGCTGCGCTTGCTAATGCACAAGTATTTTTATTGCAATTAAATGATTTTGAAAAAGCATATCCTATATATGAAAAAATAATTAAAAAAAATATCGACCCTGTTGTTACAGAAAGAGCACTTTTAGATTTAGCCAGTCATTACGTTCACGAAAGTAACCTAGCTAGGGCGGACAGCTTGATTCAACTGGTTTTAAAACAATTTCCAAATGGATTTTATGTCACCAAAAAGAAAGCAGCTTTTGATAAAATAAATAAAGAAAAAGCGCTAGTAGAAGATTATAAAGAGGCTTATTTTTTTACCCAAATTGGGAATTGGGATAGTTTTTCAAATAAGTTAGCTCCCCTAAACACTGGTTTTAAAGGCACAAAATGGTACTACCCGTTTCAGTTTTTAAAAGTAAAAATGTATGCTCAACAAAAAAAGGATAGTCTTGCTGTTAAACTACTAGATTCAATTATAAGTAACAGTAAAAATGAAAAAATAAAAGACAAAGCAACTAACATTTTAACAGAAATAAATAAAAGAAAAACAACTGAATATTACTTGGATACTTTGAGATTAAAAAAAGCAATTATAGCCTTGCCTTTTGTGCATATCAAAGAAGATGCCAGTTTGTTTATTACCCCTCCTTCTTCACTGCCTCAAACTACGACAATAGTGCAAAAATTGGTTAGTAAAGACAATCCCACTTTAACCATTAAATCTTTGTCTAATGTAAATGACCCTAAAAAATTTACAGATAGCCTTGTAACTGCAATCTCTTTTGAAAATGATAGTTTGGAGCCCCATTATATTGCACTAATAACCAATAAAGTAAGTGCTAGTTTTGTTAAAGAAATCCAAAATGCATTTCAAATTTTAAATAGTGACGAATTTTTTAAGCTAAAATTAAACGTAACTTACATTCAATTTGACGACTTTACTTATATTGTGTGGATTGGCTCTTTTGATAATAGACTAAACGCCAATTCCTACTTAAATAAAATAAAGCCAAAATTGAGTAAAGAAATTATTTCGTTTATCCCGACAAAACAATATCAATTGTATTTATTTGGAAAATCTAATATCAATTTAATTAAAAGTTCGGAAGATTTGAAAAAATATGAGCAGTTTATGATCCAAACTATTTACAAACCATAAATAAACTTTAGTGAAACAACCTGCACCAAAACCTAGCAACTGGGTACGCCTATTTTGGAAGTATTATTTTATTAGTGTTGGGGTTTTTATACTATTCTTATTGATGTTGAATTGGGGATGGATTGGAGACATGCCTAATTTAAACGATATAGAAAATCCAACTGCATCTTTAGCAAGCCAAGTATATGCACAAGATGCAACCCCCATGGGAAAATTTTATTTAGAAGACCGAATAAGTGTTAAATATCGAGACATCAGTCCTTATTTATTACAAGCATTAGTAGCTACTGAAGACAAACGTTTTTATGATCATTATGGAATAGATGGAGAAGGCTTAATGAGGGCTGTTGCTTTTTTAGGAAGTCAAGGGGGTGCTTCAACTATTACCATGCAAACTGCAAAAAATTTATTTACTGACAATTGGAGCACCAAGAGTAAACCATTAAGATTTATTCAAAAAATTAAGGAAAGTATTATTGCTATTAAATTAGAACGAAATTTTACTAAGCAAGAAATTATAACCTTATACTTAAATACAGTTCCATTTAGCGAAAATGTTTTTGGTGTAAGTAATGCTTCACGTACTTTCTTTCAAAAAGAACCAGATCGTTTAACGATAGAGGAAGCAGCACTTTTAATTGGTATGATAAATGCTCCAACAAAATACAACCCCAATAGAAATCCTAAGTTTGCTTTAGAAAGAAGAAATTTGGTTCTAAATAGAATGGCTAGCCAAAAATACATCACCAGTGAACAAGCTGAAACGTGTAAAAATTTACCTATTGCAACTAATTTTAGAAAGCTAGATCAAAATAATGGACTTGGTCCCTATTTTAGAATGACGCTAGGAGAATACATGAAGAAATGGTGTAAAGAACATAAAAAAAATAATGGCGACCCTTACGATTTATATAGAGATGGTTTAAAAATATATACTACTATTAATCCTAGAATGCAATTGTATGCTGAAGAAGCAGTAGCAAAGCATATGGCCTACTTACAAAAAGAATTTAACCAACAAAGCAATATAAAATCAGGTGCCATTTGGAAAGAATTTAGTAGTCAGTTGGAATTGGCAATTAAACAAACTGATCGTTGGAGAAATATGAAAAAAGAGGACCAAGATGAAACGGTAATTAGAAAAAGTTTTAACGAACCCATTCCAATGCGAGTGTTTGCTTGGAATAAGAAAAGATACATTGACACCATTATGAGCCCGTATGATTCCTTAAAATACCATAAACAAGTATTGCAAACAGGCTTTTTAGCAGTTGATCCTAATACTGGAGAAATAAAAGCTTGGGTAGGTGGGGTAGATTTTAAAACATTTAAATACGATCATGCCAATATCAATACACGTAGACAAGTAGGTTCTACCATTAAGCCGCTTCTTTATTCTTTAGCGATTGAAAAGTCTGGATTTACACCTTATACTATTGTTCAAGACCAACAACAAAATTTTGATGGGTATGGTTTAGTGCCCAATACCACAAAATCTTGTACCGGCATGTCTATCCCTATGGCACAAGCTTTAGCTGAGTCAAGAAACTGTTCTTCTGCTTATATCATGAAACAAATGAATGAAAAAGGCAATGAAGCGGCAAAGGAATTTGTTGATTATTTAAAACAATGTAATATCAAAGCCGACCTTCCCCCCTATCCGTCCATTGCTTTAGGGGCGTGTGAAATATCTCTATTTGAAATGGTACAAGCCTATACCATGTTTCCTGGTGGCGGCTATAATGCACAGCCTTTTTATATTAATAGAATTGAAGATAAAAATGGAAATGTGTTAGAAAGCTTCTCTCCTCAAAGAAGGAAAATAATCAATGAAGTTACGGCTTACTCTGTAGTAAGTATGATGCAAGGTGTTATTTCCAAAGGAACTGGACGTAGTTTGTATTCTTATGATGTGCCGACGCAATCCATAGCAGGAAAAACAGGAACAACCAATGACAATAGTGATTTATGGTTTATGGGATATACTCCACAACTCTTAGCTGGTGCTTGGGTAGGTTGTGACGATAGATACATTCGTTTCTCGGATAATTATTTTGGACAAGGTGCACATGCTGCCTTGCCCATTTGGGCTAATTTCATGAGTAAAGTTGCACACGACCCTGCCTGTAATTTAGATGCGAATGCTAATTTTGAAAGGCCCCCCAATTTAACTAGTGATTTTAATGTTGATTTTGTTACCATGGATAGTATCCCTTTTGATAACAATACTATTATTAAAATAGAAAATAAAGAAGATGTTAAAGCTGAATCTGATTATGAACTTCCTGCAACAGCTGCACCATCCTTACTAAATAAAATAGAAAATAATAAACCAATCAATTCAAAAGAAGTTCCTTTAAAAAAAGTTGACCCTAAATTAAATAAAGAAGCACAAAAGCCAAAAGCATTATTCCCGCCAAAGAAAAATTAAAAACTAAATTCAATTAACCTACTAAAGCTAAATCAAGCACTTGTTGCATATTTTTTACATAATGGAATTTAAGTCCTTTAATAAAAGTATGGTCAATTTCATTGATGTCTTTTTCATTTTGCCAGCAAAGAATTATTTCTTTCATACCAGCTCTTTTAGCGGCTAATATTTTTTCTTTGATTCCCCCCACTGGTAATACTTGACCTCGCAAAGTTATTTCTCCGGTCATAGCTAAATAAGGTTTTACTTTTTTCCCAGTAAAGGCAGATGAAAGTGCGGTCAGCATGGTAATTCCAGCACTCGGTCCATCCTTTGGAACTGCTCCTTCAGGCACATGAATATGAATGGACTTAGAAGTAAATAAACTAGGATCTACTCCAATTTTTTTAGCATTGGCTTGTAAATAAGTAAAGGCGGTGTCTGCGCTTTCTTTCATAACATTTCCTAGATTTCCAGTTAACTTCATTCCTCCTTTTCCCTCTGCTAACAAAACCTCTATAAATAAAATATCTCCCCCCACATAGGTCCAAGCCAATCCAACTGCAACCCCAGGCATGTTTACTGTTTTATATATTTCATTGCTGTACTTAGCTTGTCCTAAAATTTTAGGTAAATCTGATTTAGTTACCGTAGATTTTACTTTATTCTTATACGCAAATTCTTTGGCTTGAAAACGCATAATAGAAGCTAATTGACGATCCAATTCACGCACCCCACTTTCTCTAGTATAATCTTCAATTACTTTTTCTAAGACATTGTCTACAACTTTAAAATTTATTTTATCTAATCCATGTGCAGACTTTTGCTTCGGTAACAAGTGTCTTTTTGCAATTTCTACCTTTTCTTCTACGGCATATCCACTTAAATCAATAATTTCTAAACGATCTCTTAAAGCAGGTTGAATGCGACTAATATCATTAGCGGTAGCAATAAATAATGTTTTGCTTAAATCATATTCAGATTCCAAGTAATTATCATAAAAACTATGATTCTGTTCAGGATCTAATACTTCTAATAAAGCGGAAGATGGATCCCCTCTATGATCACTTCCAATTTTATCAATCTCATCTAAAATCATGACTGGATTAGATGTTTTAATTTTTCGAATGCTTTGAATGATTCTTCCAGGCATAGCACCGATGTAGGTTTTACGATGTCCCCTAATTTCACTTTCGTCATGTAACCCGCCCAAACTTACTCTAATGTACTTCCGACCAATGGCATGCGCAATGGACTTGCCTAAAGAAGTTTTACCAATGCCAGGAGGGCCTAAGAAACAAAGAATAGGGCTTTTCATATCCCCTTTAATTTTAAGTACCGCCAAATATTCTAAAATTCTATTTTTAATTTTCCCCATTCCATAATGATCCAAATCCAATACTTTTTTGGCATTTTTTAAATCGTAATTGTCCGCCGTATATTCTTCCCATGGAAGATCTAATAGTAAATCTAAATGATTATACACAACAGAGTAATCGGGGGTACTAGGATGCATTCTTTCTAATTTCTCTAACCCATTTTGAAAAAGTTTTTTTGCAGCTTCTGGCCATTTTTTTACTTCGGCCTTTTTTTTCATGTCTGCCACTTCTCGTTCATTTGGATCTCCCCCTAATTCATCTTTAATACTTTTTAATTGTTGTTGCAGAAAGTAGTCGCGTTGTTGCTTGTCAATTTCGGTTCGTGTTTTATTAGCCACCTTATTTTTTAATTCAACAAATTGTAGTTCTTGTTGCAAGAATTCAATTAATTTCTCAGCCCTTAATTTAATTTGGTGCTGTTCTAATAATCCTTGTTTATCATTTAATTCCACATTTAAATTACTACTAACAAAATTGATTAAGAAAATAGGATTTTCAATATTTTTCAAAATCATCGCTGCCTCGGATGGGAAATTTGGGGACAACTGAATAATTTGAGTAGCTAAATCTTTTATATTGGACAAATAGGCTTGAAAATGTTGATCTTCCTTTCCTAATTTCTCTTCCACCAACACTTTTATATGGGCTTTAAAAAAAGGATCTTCTTCTTTCATTTCAATAAGCTCAAACCTTTTTTTACCTTGAATAATTATGGTGGTGCCTCCATCTTGCATTTTAATCATTTTAATGATTTTTGCAACGGTTCCAATAGCACATAAATCGGCAGGGGTTGGATCTTCTATATTGCCATCTTTTTGAGCAACAACACCAATTAATTTGTCCTTTGCATAGGCTGCTTTTACCGCTTGAATACTTTTATCTCTACCTACTGTTATAGGAATCACTACACCTGGAAATAATACGGTATTGCGCAAAGGCAATATGGGCAAAAGTTCATCAATGACCATTTCAGGTTCATTCTCTTCCTCTTGTTCATTGAAAGAAAACAAAGGTATAAACTCGTTTTCTTCCTCTCCTTTAAATATAAATGTTTTATCCACTAGTTTTTTTTTAAATATAGTCAAAATGGCATTATTCTATATTAATTGCTTTCATGAACTTTGCCAACCGAATAATGCAATATTGATGCCAAAAAAAAACTCCTCCACGATAATTCGTGGAGGAGTTTTAAGAAAGAAGTCATATTGCTATGACTACTTAAATTACTTTGCTTTAGCAGCAGTATCAACTGTTGCAGCAGCAGCAGTATCAACAGTAACTACTTTTGCAGTGTCCACTGTTGTAGCAGCAGAATCAGTTTTTACTTCAGTTGCAGCACCACCACAAGCAGCTAATGCAGCGATAGCGAAAATTGCGAATAC
>Ga0114958_10001638_pt1 | contig 17363 bp, 17 predicted proteins | sample C_130208_EF_Meta_FD_89577 | JGI IMG/M metagenome (GOLD analysis project Ga0114958, IMG submission 89577) | Freshwater microbial communities from Lake Croche, Canada to study carbon cycling - C_130208_EF_MetaG | ecosystem: Environmental > Aquatic > Freshwater > Lake | place: Lake Croche, Canada...
CAGGCAATGCCGTTTGATAAACCAAGGTCACTATCGATCACCGTCGATTGCCCGTCATCTTCAATTCGAAAAAGTTTCTCCTGCCCCTGCTCATCCCCTGTCGCAAGCGTGCCAACAATGAAGCGACCTACGGGATCAACGGCTCCGTCGTTAGATCGACTCATCACTTCAGGCAAATTAAAGCGTGGACCTGATGAACGTTGATCTGTTGGAGAAATGACGATTAAGTTTCTCTCACCCGCAACAAGTAATGAACCATCTTGTGATGACACAACTGCGCCAACCTTTTCATCAAAAAGTTGAGTTTTGTTACGGACTACAAAGTCATCATGGAGAGTACCTTCATGGACTTCTCCTCTTTCTATATCAATCCACAGAACTCGTTGCCGCTCTGCATCCCAGACTGGACCTTCTCCTAATATACATCTATCAACTGATGCCAATTTGGATGAATAAATCTTCAATTTATTTTTTTCGTACAAACGTTGTTACAAAGAACACTCATGTTCAAAAGAATAGACTAGAGTGTTATGAATTGGAAGATACAAAGTCATCCCTTCGACATCTTTCTTCACTCCTGATGCACCGATTAAACTAAAGTGGTTTACCGAGCAAGCCAACCATTATCCATGGCAAACGAAGAGCCAGATATTGATTGAGAATCTGGACCACAAAGGAATAGTGCCATGCTGGCGATTTCTTCGGGCTCAATCAACCTTTTAATTGCTGCAGGGGCCAACATGATTTCATCAACCACGGACTCAGAACTCAAGTTATTTGCTTGTGCTTGGCTTTCGATTTGTTTTTCGACTAACTGCGTCCTCACATAAGCGGGAGCAATTGTGTTTGCTGTTACGCCACGAGAGCCTCCTTCAAGGCAAACCGTCTTATGTAAACCTTCCATTCCATGTTTAGCCATTACGTAAACTGATTTGAAGGGCGAAGCAACATGTCCATGGATGCTGGAAATGCCGATGACCCTGCCCCACCCTTTGGCATACATGTTTGGTAGGCACTTCTGAATCAAATAAAAAGGAGTTCGCAGCATTAATCCAAGCATCAAATCAGCAGTTTCCATAGAAAATTCTTCTACTGGAGCTATGTGTTGAATTCCTGCGTTGTTGATCAATATGTCAATATCAAGGTTGTTAGGAAAATACTTTTCAGGAGCAGCCAAGTCCGCAACCATAAACTCAATGCCATGATCGTTTGCAAGCCGCTGGAGTGCATCAGTATCTCGATCAACCGCAGTCACGTGAGCACCGGATTGCGAAAACATTATCGCACATGCTCGTCCAATACCGTTTGCCGCTCCGGTAATCAAGACTCTCTTATCAGCAAAGTTATCTGACAGAAGGCTATTCATGGGCACCTTATTCTGAAAAATGGATCCTGGATTTCACTAATTTTTTTCAGCGGAGGTAGGGTTTTCAAACCGATCTAAAAGTTCTAACTGAGTTGTACAGATATGATGCTCTAACGCCCTGCTTGCAATTATGGGATCACGGGTTCGCAAGGCATCCAATAAAATTTTATGTTCCGCAGAGATTTCACTCAGATCGCTATGTCTTGATCCCAGGCGATAGAAGCCTGCACGAATTCTTGGTTGAATCGATCGCCAAATTTGGAGAGTGTGGTATTGGCCACCGAGAGATGTGATGTAATCATGATATTTAACATCGAGGTCAACCAGCGTAAGAAGAGCATCGTCTTGATCAAAGGCGGCGACTACCCGCATTTCTTCAACGATCTCCTCCAATGTTTTAAAATTTGATTCTGTCATGGTTAATATCGCTCTTAAGCATGCATTGGTCTCGAGAACGAGCCGCACAGGAATCAGTATGTCTCGTAAATCATCGGTGGATATCTCACTAACAATCGCACCCCGATATGCCTGAACTATTATTAAGCCTTCATTTTCCAGTTCACGCAGCGCTTCCCGGACCGGGCCTCTGCTCACGCCCATTTCCCGGGAAACCCATTCTTCGGAAATCCGAGTGCCTGGAGGCAGGCTACCCTCGATGATGCGGTAACGAAGCGCTTCAGTAATGCTCGAACTCATAGTCGATTGATCGCGATTGAGTCGCGGAAGCTCGGTTAGATTGGGTACCACTGGTTGCGTTTCTGTCATGGCAACAATTTTCCATCCCCCGTATATGGCCAATCGTGAAGCAGTTTGAATCCTTCGGCATATTCGCTACCGGATTGAGCTCCGCGGAATTTACTCTGGGTCAACATATTGGCGTTAAATTCTGTTCCGAAGACATATTCTATCCATGCCGATTGACTGACGTGGCAGGCAAGCATCTCTTTTTTTCTTTCAATTACTTTGCTGATATCAATATACAGTTCTGGTTCGAAATGTCGGCCCAGCAGTGTGTCCATAATAAATACCGTGGGAATTGGCGTCGCTTTTAGCTTTGTCACCACTTTATCAACGCTGGCCGGAATACGCGCATCACGGGCAATTGTGCCCGCAAGACGGTGGTCCGGATGGTAGTCATCCTCGCTCATGACGAACATAATATCGGGGCGGGCCTCACGGATGGCGTCAATAAAGCGTTCGCGGGTTTCCCTGTTATCGAAGAGGAACTCGTCATCGAATCCCATCCAAATTAAAGTTGCACCTAGCATGGCTGCGGATGCCTTGGCTTCTTCGTGGCGAATGGCCGCTATCTCTTCGCGTGAAACTTTGGGGTCTCCTGATCCGACATTTCCATTTGTCGCGATAGCAATAAAGATTTCGTCTCCACGTTCCTTACACAACGCCAACGTGCCGCTACAAAAAACTTCAAGATCATCTGGGTGTGCACCGATTGCTAGGACTCTCATTTTTGGTTGTTCCCTTCGTTGATGTGGATGGATAATGCAGTAGCCATGGACTCTCCAGGCTTCAAATGTGCTGCGGTTCCCGCGGCGACAGCATCAGCTAATCCAGTCCCTGCGGCACTAGTCCAAGGTTCGAGGCCAACTAAATATTCCATGCCCCACCATGGATAAGTTTTTCCAGCACCAAACTCTTGCCAGAACCAAAGGTACGGTTGGGTATTGATATCCCACTCAACCCGCACCTGCATAGAGCGATCCGCTCCAGTCAAGGTGTACCAACCTTCTGGGGGCTTGAGGTAATGAAGGTCGCTGCGCGTTTGCCGTTCCGGAAGATCTCTCATATCAATTGACAATCCATCCTGACCTGTCATTTCTGGCCAAAGTCCAGAATTACCGTCGCTCCGCCGTCCGGTTTTAAATACTGTTGCGTTATGTGCTGAAAAGGTTGTCCCGTCAGGCAGTTCGATATGACCGCCGGGACCCACAAATGGTGAACCAAATGCAAGATGATGTCCTGCCATTAATGGCAGATGTACGTCAGCTTCATTTGTGATCGTAGAACTCATGGTTAAAGTTGCGTCAGTTCTAGCAAGACTGAATCGCTTCTCAACGTGAAAAGGCATAATCGAAAGTCGTGCAGTACATGCTATTTCTACGCGATCTGGTGAATCTTCTACGACACTGACCCTCCACGGTAAGCGCGAGGATTCTCCATGTTGAGCAAATGTCGCACCAAGATATGTACCGGGTTGGCCTCCATGAGGCAATATCTCCTGCCAACCACCTTCATACTGGTCCAAAAATGATCCAAATTCAGACCATGGAGCACTGAGTACCTCGTCTCTACGACGCAATCCACGCCCAGTTCGCGGAGTAATATCCATATCCAACGGTTTATAGAGAACTTCTATAACATCACAACCTTTTCCAACTAAAATACTGATGCGTAATTTTTGATTCTGAAGAACCGCAACATCCCAACCTCGATTTGTGCCGTCAATATCAACGCGACACCCCCAATTACGATCCCAGGTGGACACGTTCATTCTCCAACAGAAAGTCCAACAGGAACGCACTCCAACAGGTGGCGTGTATATTCGTGTTGAGGATCTGAAAATAAAGTCTTCGTATCATTTGATTCAACGATTTGACCACGATGCATCACAATTATTCGTTCACATAAGTATTTAACAACTCGAAGATCGTGAGAAACAAAAACTAAACCCACACCGTGACTTTGATGGAGATCAACCAAGAGATTGAGTATTTGTGCTTGAACCGACACATCAAGTCCAGAAACTATTTCATCACAAATCATCATCTTTGGATTAAGAACAAGTGCTCTCGCCAGGCTAATTCTCTGACGTTGACCACCACTAAATACTGCGGGATACGAATCTGCATCAGCCGGCTTTAGGCCAACCATCGTCAACGCCTCTTCCACCTTACTTCTCTGCTCCGCAGGACTACCCTCACCCCGTATTTCCAGACCGTCACCAATGCTCTGGCCCACGGTCATGTGCGGAGCAAGCGAGAGGTACGGATCTTGGAAAATGTACTGAACATCACGACGCAACTTTTTCCACTCTTCAACGGAGGTAACAAGATTTCCATCGTGATGAATCGTGCCTTGGGACGCACGTTCGATTCCCACAAGGATTCGGGAAAGTGTGCTTTTACCTGACCCGCTCTCCCCTACGATCCCCACTACTTCTCCGGGCATAATTGAAAAATCAATGCCACTCAACGCCATGACATCGAGCGATCGCCCCCTGCCCCGGAACTGTTTGATAATTCCCTGCGCTTCAATAAGAAGTTTCATTGCGAACTCTCCGATTCGGACGTAGACATTAATTTTGATTCCTCAAAACAAAGCCAGCGGTGGGTTTCATCGATCGGGTCGTTAAACCACGTTGGCTGATTCGGAGAGCAAGAACCGCTTGATCGCTCTGGGCAACGGTCTTGGAAGGCGCACCCTTTAGGTGCACGACCCACAGAGGGGAGTGTCCCAGGGATTGGACGGAGCGGATTAGCGAGAGTGCTAGACATATTTGGCGCGGAAGCGATCAAACCGCGCGTATATGGATGCATCGGTTTGGTGAGAACGCTTTGAGTTAATCCCTCTTCAACGACTTGGCCCGCGTACATGATAATTACTCGATCAGCGACTTCCGCAATGACACCAAGATCGTGGCTCACAAAGATGCAACCAATGCGGTCCTCCAATGTACGTCGCCGAATAAGCTGCAGGATTCCCTTTTGGACCGAAACATCTAAACTAGTCGTTGGCTCATCTGCAATAAGAATTCTTGGACGATTAGCCAAAGCCATCGCTATAGCTACGCGCTGGCGCAATCCACCACTTAATTGAAATGGAAAACTTTTGAGTCGACCGCTTGGGTCTGGAAAACCGACTTCAGTTAATATCTCTAGAGATCTGTGGCGAATTTCAGATTTGGATATATTCGAGTGGGCTTTAAGGACATCAGATAATAATTTTCCAACGGTACGGCTTGGATTTAGGGCCGCACCAGGGTCTTGAAAGATCATAGAAATCAGAGAACCTCTCATTTCTTGCAATGTTTTTCGATCTGATTGAGTGATGTCTTTGCCGATGGCAGTGATAGATCCTGCACCAATATGAACGCCAACAGGGAGCAAATTAAGGAGAGCAAGACTTGATAAAGATTTCCCCGAACCAGATTCTCCAACAATCCCTAAGCACTCACCTTCACGAACATCAAATGTCAGTCCATTAACAATTGGAGTCGCATCGGGCTGATCATCAAGATTAATAGTGAGTCCATTGACAGAAAGCAGAATCTGATTACTGGCCAGAGAAATGATTTCGCCATCAGGTTCACGAAGCGTGCTCACTGTTTTGCTCCTGCAGTTAAAGTCTGGGATTCCCCAAGATCAACTCGGCGGCGGCGATCACCACGTAGACGCTGAGCAAGTCCTTCTCCAACTCCAATAAGTGCAGCGCACGTTATCGCAATAGCGATACCAGGCAGGGTCGTTAGCCACCACGCCTGCGATAAGTAGACCTTTCCGGCTAGAAGCATGCCGCCCCAACTAGGGGTTGGTGGTTGAACTCCGAGTCCAAGAAAAGAGAGAGTAGCCTCCATAACAATCATGGCAGAAGCCTGCAATGGCGCAATCGTAAGAATTGCCGGGACGACAGTTGGTCCGATGTACCGAATCAAAATTCGTTTTTGATCCGCGCCAACAATTTCTGCCGCTTTTACGTAGTCCTTAGGTCTCTCGCTTAAAACGATGCTCCGAATTACTCTCGCCGCAGAAGGCCAACCAGCCAAAATCATGAGGAGAATTAAGATTGGAATCGACGCAGTTGTTGCAGAAACAATAACAATCGCCATCAGGATATAGGGAAAGGCCATTTGAATATCGATCAACCGATCACTCAGCCAGGCAAGCCAGCGGGTATTTGCGCCTGACAATAAACCCATAATCGTTCCTACAGTTAACGAACCGATCATCCCAAGCAACGAAACAATAAGGGAAACTCTGGCACCGCTGGCAATGCGACTCAGAACATCTCGCCCCAATGCGTCCGATCCTAAGAAATGTCCAGGAGAAAAAGGTGGAGCTAAAGCACTTGATAAATCTATTTGCGTAGGATCAACTAGAAAAAAGGGAGCGATGATTGCCCCGATGACGATAAAGGTCATTGCCGCTCCACTAACAATCAATAGGGCTCCGGATCGATTGCGGATCTTCACTCGAGCGCCCCCAGTCTCACTCTTGGGTTGATTACCGTATAGAACAAATCAACGGCAAGATTTACTAGTACAAATGTAGATGCGGCCACGATCGTAACTCCCTGCAACAGTGGGTAATCATGAGCATTTAGTCCAACTAAAGCCAGGCTGCCAATACCTGGAAAATTAAAGACGACTTCCGCGACGATTGCGCCACCCAGGAGGATTCCCATATCGTTTCCGATAACCGTCAGCAACGGTAGGCACGCATTTCGAAACACGTGGACTAAATAAATACGCCATTCCGCAATCCCGAATGCATGAGCTGTTCTGACATAATCTTCATCAAGTTCGGCGCGAACACTTGCGGCCAGTACTCTCATTTCAGCGGGCAAAACGGATAGCGCTAGCGTGAAAGCGGGCAATACCAGGCCTTTCCAGCTCATAAACCCACCTGATGGTAGCCACCCTAAATGGATTGAAAAAAGGCTTATCAGTAAAAGTCCTATCCAAAATAACGGGGCACTCTGGCTAATAATTGCAAGTAACGTGCTTATTCGGGCAAAGAATCCCCTTGGTCTGCGCGCAGACAAAGTGCCAAGTATCGTCGCTAGGGATACTGATATCAGTAGGGCGCTCATTCCAAGCAACAATGTATGTTGAAGCGCAGGTAAGACTAGCCCTGTTACCGGTTGCTGATAACGAAAGCTATCCCCCAAACTCCCATGTGAAATTCCTGAAAGAAAATTCCAGAACTGTTGGAAAATACTTTTATCCGTGCCGAACTGTTTTCTGTACGTATCTAAAACTGCATTGTTCGCAAAGATCGTACCCCTGATTCGGGCAGGATCCCCAGCAGTAAATCGTAAAATGAAAAAGACGGATACCGTGATTCCTGCCACGATTACCAACGCTTGCATAATCCGTGATAGAAAATATCTCACAATACCCGCCTTTCTCTTCAGCTATTTCTTATTGATTCTGCACGTATTAACCTACTGAGGCCGATGTAATAAGTGGTTCACCAACAAGTGGCGCGCGTTCGTAGTTCTTAACGCGAGAGTTGACCAGGAAGACCCAGTTCTCATCGCTAACAACGAGCGTACGTGCTTGTTTCCATAGGTAGTTCTGTGCAGCGTGAACCGCAGTCGTACGTGCGGTACCTGTGGTATCCCTTTGTTGTGCGAATAACGCGTCAAAGGGAGCGTCTTGCCATCCGAAGACTGCTTTACCGATTCCGCCAGCATAGATGCCAAGTGCAAAGCTAGGATCATCATTGAAGGTAGCGATAGTGTTCAGAGACATATCGTAATTAGAATACGAGGAACGGAATTTACCGACCTCTAGTTGCGTAACTTTCACACTGACACCTACGGCTTTGAGATAGGCAACAATAGCCTGATCAATCTCAGTTTGCTTGGGAACCAGAGTGCTTGTGGCCATCGTCAACTTCAAATTATTATTGAAGCCAGCCGCCTTTAGCAATGAGCGCGCCAGCTTTGGGTTGTAAGCATAGCTCACGCTTGATGCAGCATACATTGGCATATTAGTCGGCATACTGTTCAACGGCACAGCATTCATACCACCTTGAATAGTTTTAGCAATTGCATCACGATCAATTGCGTGAAGAAGTGCCTGACGAACTTTTACGCTCTTAAGGGGACCACTATCGCGCCAGATAGAAATAATTTCAGACGGTGGACCTTGTCCACTTATTACTTTAATCGAGTCATTGCCTTTAACAGCAGCAATTTCTTGAGGACCGACGCGAGTTGAGATATCAACTTGGCCGGTAAGTAAGGCGGAAAGCCTTGCTTGAGAATCTTCAATGTACCGAAGAATGATGGTCTTGATTAACGGTTGAGTGCCCCAGTAATCTGGGTTTGCGGTAACGGTTATATCGTTGTTTTCATTAGAAACGAAGGTATATGGTCCGCTTCCGGTTGGCTTGACCTTCCAGTTATCTGGTGAATTAATATCTGCAACTGGTTCGATTTGAATTTCTGCAAGAGACTTCAACAGTGGTCCAAATGGCTTGTCCATAACAATCTTCACGGTGTTTCCAGATGCGGTAGCTTTCCCTGGAGCTCCTAATAGGGCATGGGCCAGTGGGGATTTCGGATCAAAAATCCGATTGATACTCGCCACAACATCAGCAGGAGTCAGCGCGGATCCATCGCTGAATTTAACGCCAGTACGAACGACAACATCTACTTCATTTTTTGATACCTGCTTGTAACTGGTGGCCAAACTTGTGCTGACGTTTCCCTTTTTATCAAGCTTTAGCAGTGTATCGAAAACCAATGAAGCCAACTGATCATCTACCAACCCGAAAGCTGAAGCTGGATCATAATAAGCAGCAGAAATTGGTTCGGCGTTAGCGATGATCAACTGACCACTTGGCGCGGAAGCAGCGGACGAAGACATCACTGAGGATGTCGTAAGCACTAATCCACCTACTGCAACCAATGCAACACCGAATTTCAATCCTTTATGTCGTGTAAAGCTTGTTTCATTCGCTTTCAATTTAGACGACGAATTTCTATTACGTAGATTCACTAGGACTCTCCCATCTCTAAACTCTTCAAGGATGGGTCTCCATCCTCGTTCGGAATAGGGATCCCCCCTTACCGATTAAATTAATCCTGTCATGTATTTAAATATTGTCAACAGTTGACGATAAATCATTTTCACCTGTAATATCTGGGAAAGATCTGTTTCCAAAGGAGATGACTGTGAAAATCCGTGAAATTCGTGCCGCCGGCCTGCGTGGTAAAACCCAAGCTGGCGGCTGGTCACACGAACTCACGCCAACGGATATCGTCCACACACTGCTTACCGTGCATACGGATACGGGATTAGTCGGAGTTGGCAGCGTCTTCACCAGCGAAAGTCTAGTGTTGGCATCGCTAGAGCTTCTCGGTGGGCTCCGCATCGTGGAAAATGATCTTGAACCATCCCGGGTTTCAGAGAAGCTTCACCAAAATACCTTCTGGCAGGGTCGCGGAGGCGCTGTTACGCACACAATCAGCGGGATAGATATTGCACTCTGGGACATTTTTAGCCAGGTAACAGGGCAACCACTATCCCGGTTGCTAGGGGGCAACTATCGAGATCGCGTTATGCCCTATGCCTCCGTATTGATGAGCCCACCCAAAACGCTTGTTCCTACACTTTTAAAATTAAAAGAGGAAGGTTTCTCCGCCTTCAAAATCGGTTGGGGCCCATTCGGTCGAGAGAATCGAATAGTAGATCGCGAAATAGTTTCGGCCGCTAGAAACGCTATCGGAGCCGATTCAATTTTGGCGGTTGACGCAGGTGGGAGTGACGCCTATTGGCATTGCGACCGAAAATGGGCTGTAGAAACTTCTCATATGCTCAAAGAATTTAATGTAGCTTGGTTTGAAGAACCATTGAGCCCAGATGATCTGGATGGATTCGCCTTTGTGACTTCTGCAAGTGCCCTACCGATTAGCGGTGGAGAAGTACTTACTAGGCGCCAGGCTTTCGCACCCTATCTAGAGAGGAATCTTGTTGACATCATCCAGCCAGATGTGACAAAAGTTGGCGGAATTAGTGAATTTGTACGGATTGCTCATAAAGCACTTGATCACAATGTTCGCGTGATTCCCCACGGATGGAATACAGCGATTGGCCTCGCAGTAGATCTGCAGTTGGCCGGCGCACTCCCCTACACCGACATGGTTGAGTATTGCACTGGGTCTGCCTATATCGACGGAATTGTCAGTAAGCCTTGGTCTCTCGATGCTGACGGCATGCTAGAAATTCCCCAAGACCCAGGGCTTGGGCTATCTCTCGACCTTGATGCGATTCGCCATTTTGCAGGTGGTGTCGACCTCTTTACTCCATAACTTTCCTCCAGTAAAAAAGGTGACACTGGCAAATTGAGGGATTTACCAGTGTCCCACTTACCGCACATAAATCACTGCACATAAAACTTTGAATCTTAATTCTGGTAGGAGTAATAGATGAAGTCGATTGAAGTTCACGAACGACTTAATCACGCATTGGTAATAGGTGCTAGTTCGGGAATCGGAGCGGCAATAGCTGTTGCATTATCGAATAAAGGCTGGAAAGTAACCGCTTTTGCGCGGCGAGAAGTTCGTTTAGTCAATCTAAAGAATAAAAATCCAAAAATCGAAATATCTATCGTCGATGCGACAAATGAATCTGAGCTACATAGCGCCATCAAGAATATCGAACCGATTGATACATTGATTTACTGCGCAGGTTGGAATCTGCCAGAAAGAGAACTAGCCATTCTTTCGGCAAAAAATTGGTATCGCTCTTTTGACATTAATGTCCATGCCGCTTTTGCTGCTACTCAAGCAGTTCTTCCTGGAATGCGCGAACGAGGCGCAGGAACAATAGTTTTTATTTCATCAATCTCTGCCACCCATCCAGATGGCTCTGGTGCGTCCTATCAATCAAGCAAGCGAGCTCTACATGGATTAGCTGAAGCGATCAATTACGAAGAGGGGGGCACTGGGATTCGGGCAAGTTTAGTTTTACCCGGACTAACAAGAACAGAATTAAATTACCGCCGCAGAACACCGCCAACCGAGGAAGTGCGATCCACATATATGGCACCGGAAGATGTTGCAGAAGGCGTCGTATTTATCTGCGATTTGCCTCCACATTTAATGATTCCAGAACTGACAATGGTCCCAACTATCAATCCCTGGAATCGATAGATCAAGTGAAACTACCAAGCCATATGAGGGCCGTCGTCTGGCGGGGGCCCGGTGATTTACGTGTAGAAGATAGACCTGTTCCGGTCACCACTCCGGGAACAGCCATCATTAAAACTGCTCTTGCGGGAATCTGCGCAACTGACCACGAAGTTTCGATTGGTCGCATCTCTGGATTTGATACCGGATACGTGCTGGGACACGAAATAACTGGTGTCGTCGTTTCAAGCGATGATACTGATGACATCCAGATTGGTGATCGAGTCGTAGTCGACACCGCCTATTCCTGCCAGACTTGCGAAAACTGCATTAAAGGCAAATATTTGAAATGTCTAACACCTGGTGAATTGGGCTTTACAGCCGACGGTGGTTGGGCAGAGTATGTCAAAGTCGATACTCAACGACTCCATAAGATTCCTGACCACATGTCATGGGAAGAATCTGTACTGAGCGAACCCTTCGCCTGCCCACTCGGGGCACTTTTAGATTGTGGTGAGGATATTTCAGGTAAGTATGTGTTGATTGTTGGTGGTGGACTTGCCGCCATCGCCTTTGCTTCCGCCGCTTTTGCGCTTGGAGCATCACGTGTCGAGGTATCTCTGCGAACCAAACGGCGGAGCGAAATATTCCAGAAGATTCATCCTGAACTTCAACTGTCATCTACTCAAGACTTTAGAGAGGCCGTTGCCGACATCAGCATTGACTCCGTAGGAAACACAGCAAGCATCCAGACTGCCATTGCAGGGGTCAAAAATCAGGGGCTAGTAATCTGTTATGGATTCAATGAAGATTCGGTCAATAACTTCCCGCTCACTCAAGTGGTGCTCCGAAACTTGCGGCTTTCGGGCCATACGAATCCATCAAATGTCTGGCCGACGCTGATAGAAATGTTCAATAAAGGATCTATATCTACCAAAGGATATGTGGATGAGGTTGTTACAATAGAAGAGGTCCCGAACGTTGTTGCGAACTGGGGCCCACACCTTCGAACAGTTATTCAATTTTAAGTAGAAGAGGATCTCACGGTGGAAATATATGAAAGTATTTCTCATTCCTTAGATGGTCTCCTCAAAGACGGGATCACGATAGCCGTAGGAGGATTTGGTCTTTCTGGAATACCGTCAGACTTGATTGATGTGGTGAAGGAATCCGGAATCAAGGAGTTAACTATCGTCTCAAACAATATGGGCGTTGATGGCAAAGGATTAGGTTTACTTCTAGAAAATGGACAGGTAAGAAAAGTAATTGCGTCATATGTTGGTGAAAATAAATTATTTGCAGAACAATTTTTAGCTGGAAAATTAGATGTCGAATTTAGTCCCCAAGGAACTTTGGCTGAACGGCTTCGATGCGGTGGTGCTGGAATCCCCGCCTTTTACACCAAGACTGGCGTAGGAACACTAGTTGCTAAAGGTAAACCTGAAGCAGTTTTTGATGGAGTTACGTACATCCAGGAGCGAGGAATTGTTGCAGATATCGCTCTGATTCATGCCTATAAAGCTGACAAGGCTGGAAATTTGGTTTATCGCTATACAGCAAGAAATTTTAATCCACTGGTTGCGACTGCTGGAATTGTCACAATTGCTGAAGTAGAACATATTGTTGAAGCTGGAGCTATTGATCCTGATCATGTAATAACTCCAGGAGTATTTATTCAAAGAGTTGTAAAAAGCTCCGATAGAAAGAAGGAAAAAGAGCAGATCACAGTGAGGGAACGATAGAAAGTGAGGATGTGAACAATGGCTTGGACGCGTGATGAAATGGCTACAATCGCAGCATCTGAACTAAATAACGGCGATTACGTGAACTTGGGGATTGGGATTCCAACTCTGGTAGCTAACAATCTGCCAAAAAATATCTCTGTGACCCTGCAAAGTGAAAACGGAATACTTGGAATGGGGCCCTTTCCATATGAGGGGGAAGAAGATGCGGATTTAATAAACGCCGGGAAACAAACTGTAACGCTTCTCAAAGGAGCTTCGATTTTCGATTCTGCGGTTTCATTTGGGATGATTAGGGGCGGCCATGTAAAGGTTGCGATACTGGGAGCAATGGAGGTCTCCGCCACCGGGGACTTGGCCAACTGGACGATTCCTGGAAAGATGGTCAAGGGCATGGGCGGCGCCATGGACCTGGTCGCTGGAACTCCTCGTGTTGTCGTTTTGACAGAACATGTCTCTAAAGATGGTTCCCCAAAAATTGTGAACAAATGCTCTCTTCCTCTCACAGGAGTAGGAGTAGTCGACAGAATTATTTCTGACTTAGCGGTTTTCGATGTTACAAGCACTGGGTTGGTGCTCCAAGAACGGGCGCCTGGAGTAAGTATCGAAGAAATTCGCGAAAAAACAGAGCCAACATTTACCGTAAGCGAAACTTAAGTTCTGCCTATCGCTTAAGAATTAACGCTTCACCTTGACCGCCGCCGCCACATAAGGCAGCAACTCCATATCCAGACTTCTTATTTTTCAATAAGTAGGCGATGTGCAGTATCAAACGTGCACCAGACATTCCCAGTGGATGGCCCAACGCAATTGCGCCACCATGAATATTGACTCGTTCATTGGATAACCCCAATTTTTTCAGCGATGCGATACCGACCGCCGCAAAAGCTTCATTAATCTCAATGAAATCTAATTCAGCGCTACTGATTCCCTCTTTTCCGAGTGCTACCACAATTGCATGTGAGGGTTGTTCATGAAGCGATGGATCCGGTCCGGCTACCGTCGCGTGAGCACCGATTTCACATAGCCAATCCAGGCCTAATTCGATGGCTTTTTCTTTCAACATGATTACCACAGCTGCTGCCCCATCAGAAATTTGGGAAGACGAGCCAACTGTAATCGTGCCACTGTCAGAGAAGACTGTCGGTAACTTTGCCAACCCTTCCATAGTCGTGTTCGCGCGCACTCCCTCATCTTCTGAAAAGATATTCACATTGCCTTTTTTATCTTTCAATTCCAATGGAATTATTTCCTGATTAAAAACACCACTACTTTGCGCTTGCGAAGCCCGTCGATGAGATTCGAAGGCAAAAACATCCTGTTCTTCACGTGAAATAATGAAGCGCTGGTTGTATCTATCAGTCGCTTCTCCCATGCTTAATTGTTCGAAGCTACAAAAAAGCCCATCAAAGATCAAAGAATCTGTTAATTCTGCATTGCCTAATTTCAGCCCTGTGCGTGAGTTTTGGAGCAAGTGAGGCGAATGTGTCATTGACTCCATTCCACCCGCTAACACCACATCGAACTCTCCTACCCGTATCAACTGATCAGCTAAAGCAATCGCGTTAATCCCGGACAGGCAGACTTTGTTTATCAAGACAGCAGGAATGTTCATGGGCAATCCGCCTTTAATGGCTGCCTGCCTGGCGGGACCTTGGCCTGCTCCGGCCTGAAGGGATTGCCCAAGGATCGCATACTCAATATCGCTAGGAGAAAGTCCTGATCGGCTCACTGCCTCTTTGATGACAATTCCGCCTAAATCTGTTGCGCTAAATTTCGCGAGCGAGCCATTCATTTTCCCAATTGGCGTCCGGGCTCCACTGACAATGACGGAAGTTCTCATTATTGGCATCTCACTTATCCTCAAGACTCGGAAAGCCCGGTGGCGGGCCTAATTCCTTCTTCAGTTGAGACAACGCTGCAAAGGCTCGATTGCGATAGGCCACGATCTCTTCACTTCTGTTGGCATCAAGCCCAGCAAATCCGCCACCTGTCTTAAACCCATAATCCCCAGCAGCTACCTTTTCTACTAGCGCTTGCGGCGCAGCGAATCGCTCTCCATAGGCCTTCTCCAGACTCTTATAAGCCCCAGCAAAGACATCCAGACCCCCCATGTCGGCGATCGCAAATGGACCAAAGAACGCTAGGCGAAAGCCAAAGGTATTGCTCACGACAGAATCAATCTGAGCTGGCGTCGCCGAACCTTCTTCAAACATTGACATCGCTTCCTTGTATAGAGCAAATTGCAACCGATTGATAATGAAACCTGCACCATCACTGACTCTGGTTGCAACTTTTCCGGTTCCGCCGATCAAGCGCTCTACAAACTGCAGCGTCGCTTCCGTGGTTTCTGGTGCCGCAATTATTTCGACACCTGGCACAAACGGCGCAGGGTTCACCCAATGCACCCCCAAGAAGCGATCTGGATGAGAAATCCATGAAGATAACTGAGACATAGGGATTGCTGAGGTATTTGTAGCAATCACGGCGCTCTTTGGGGCGTACTTGCTTATTTCAGTTAATACGAGCTCTTTGACACCAATTATTTCCGGAACTGATTCTGCTATGTAATCTGTTTCCTTGCAGGCGTCTTCAATACTTTCTGCATAACTCACATTCGCTAAAAAAAGCTTAGCGCTCCCTTCAGGGAATAAGCCTTGCCTCTCGAAGGATTCCGTCTCCTGAACCAGACGCTTCAAGGAACGAACAGAAGAGGATACTTCTACATCAGAAATAACACACGTGTGGCCAGCAAGAGCAAATACCTGCGCCATCCCTCCGCCCATGGTGCCCGAACCAACGATAGCTATTGTGCTTTTCTTTTTACCTTCCATAACTTTTCACTGTACCTCAATAACGACGTTTCGGAAAGAACATGTTTGATAGGCGGAAAGGACATACTTCTCTTATGAAAGATACCACCACGAAGAGTTGGGTTCCTGGATTTATCGCGCTGGGAATAACGTGGGGTAGCTCCTTCCTATTCATCAAATGGGGATTAATAAGTCTCACGCCGATTGGCGTGGCTTTCTTCCGTGGCTTTATTGGTGGACTGACTCTCCTTCTCTATTGCGTGGTCAATAGAACGCCACTTCCAAAACGAGCGTCCCAATGGGGGCACCTCGCTGTTGTGGCGCTCCTCATTAATTCGCTACCAGGATACCTGTTTGCCATCGGGGAATCGCATATCAGCAGCGTCGTAGCTGGACTTCTTAATGCGACGACACCATTAATGACGGTTTTAGTAATCAGCGTTGGATTTAGGGAGCAGAAAGTCAACAGCAATCAACTCATTGGAGTAGCAATTGGCTTTGCTGGCATAGTTCTGATCACAAATATTTTTCAGGACTCTCAGGGCGGCGACTGGAAAGGATACGTTGCTTTACTCATTGCCACATTTTTATATGGTTGTGCTTTCCCATATTCTAAGAAATTTATCAGCACCATGAGTTACCCAGCTTCATCTTTAGCGGCTGCGCAGGTGAGCTGTTCCGCACTGTTGCTATTGCCGTTTACCTTGCTATCACATCCATTGCACGCCCCTTGGACGACGAAGTCGGCTATCGGAATGGTTGTGTTGGGTTCTATCGGTACCGGATTCGCCTACATCTGGAATTTCAGAAATATTCGCCTTGCTGGAAGCACGATCGCAAGTACCGTCACCTATATGACCCCCGTGGTAGCTACGGTCCTGGGAATACTGTTCTTGAGAGAGCCGTTCAAAGTAAGTCAGATAGTGGGCGGGATGCTGGTTCTACTTTCGGCTGCACTTGTCCAGAAACGTGTTGTGTTAGTAGGGAAGAAACCTTAATCACGTTCAGCGATTTATTCGAGAGATCATATCCTTGGTGAATATCTCATGCACCACTTTGCAAAATTCCAGAACCATAAGGATAAGTGCAACAGGTAATAAATCAACCGAGCGCTTAGCGAACCATGGGGTCGCATGGGTGATCATCCACTTTATCTTGGCTGCCCGACTTTCTAAGTCATATGGGATCGCTTCAGGCATATCCAGATCCCACCCGCGTTCCTTGAGGTTTATTGCCATTTGTCTGGCCAATAATTGGTGTCCAAAAGGTCCTGGATGCATACGGTCGATGTGCCAATTTCTTAGGTCGTGCACGTTGGGGATTTGCCGTGTCCGAATCAAGAGAACATCTAACTCTTCTGCGACGGAGTAATAAACCTGATTAACTGCGTTTACACGCCGCCGAATGACCCGCTTCAAAAGACGCGGGACTCGCAAGATTTGACCTGGATCATGTAGTTCTATCATCATGATCTCACTCCCCCTGGACATAAGTTCATGACAGGTGGCTGAGATATTTGCATGAAGCGCGACCGGATTGAAGCCGTTACGCAGCATGTCATTCCCA
>Ga0114958_10001639_pt1 | contig 17358 bp, 15 predicted proteins | sample C_130208_EF_Meta_FD_89577 | JGI IMG/M metagenome (GOLD analysis project Ga0114958, IMG submission 89577) | Freshwater microbial communities from Lake Croche, Canada to study carbon cycling - C_130208_EF_MetaG | ecosystem: Environmental > Aquatic > Freshwater > Lake | place: Lake Croche, Canada...
GAGAATAACCATCCAACATATCCAACCCGGACAACCGCAGCAGAACGCCTACATCGAGCGTTACAACCGCACTGTCCGGCAAGAGTGGCTCAACCAATACATCATCGAAAGCATCGAGGAGGCACAGGATCAGGCAACGAAATGGCTATGGACTTACAACAACGACCGACCCAACATGGGCATCGGTAGCATAACACCCGCACAGAAACTGAAAATGGCCGCGTAAGTTCTACAAGTGCACCCCGTTAAAAAGGGGGAGATTACCCGGTGGAGAGAAGACGATCGTGGAATACGAGTTTAACAATCACGAAGGTGGCCAAGCATTCCAAGAGCAAAAGCAAATGGAATGGCTGAGCAATAAATGCGCAACTTCATTGGTGGGCAGTTACAGGATAAAGCGTTGACGGGGTCAACGGTTCATATGCATGGTCCACCAGCAGCAAGGGGCAGATATCTGCTTTGCCCAGTGCCTCAATGAAGAGAGGATGGGTGATTTAGCCCTCACCTACGGTTTCAGACCAAATCCCGGCTTGAAAATGCCTGCCTGCCGCTGCTTTTCAAGTTTCAGCATTTCATCCATGACCTACCACTCTGCTTCATTAATTGGTCGTCACCGGTTGTGACCGCATGCGGGCGACAGTCTCCCGCTCGGCACGCTTGCAGCGCATCGGTGGCAGTCCGCGCTCCATCAAGGCCATGTCCTCAAGGACCATATCGCCCATGCGCTTGAATGCGACATCTAGTGCGCCTGCTCGGTGCGCCGATTTTACAAAGTTCGGCATACGTCGAACTGGATGGTCTTGAGGCAAAGGCTCTTCTGGAAATACATCGCTAGCGGCGATAATGTGTCCGCTTTCGACTGCTGACATCAACGCTGTAAAATCGACAACATCCGAACGGCTTAGCAGTATAAACGCCGCACCCCTGCGCATCCGCTCAAAACTTTCCTTATTCAAAAATCCAGCATTTTCAGACGTCACTGCGGCAACAACGAACACAAAGTCACTTTGTTCCAAGACTTCGTTCAGAGTTGCCGGTGTGACACCATTTTCTAGCAGGATCGATGGCGGAAGCCACGGGTCAAAGGCTTTTACCTTCGCCCTGAAGCCGACCAAGAGCCGATTGAGCGCCTTTCCAAGATCACCAAACCCGATAATCCCAATGTCAGCGCCAGAAAGAAGTCGTGAGGCCTTATTGCCTTCGCCGCCCCAACGTTCCATTCCGCGTTCAAAAAGTGCGTTGGCCTGACCAATGCCGCGCGAAAGCTCCAGCGCGAGGCCCAATCCCATCTCTGCAACCGGTTCGGCGAAAACCGCCCCGGTTGTTACGACATGCACCCCGCGCGCGAAAAGGTGATCGTAGGGCATGTTGTTGATGAGGTTGCTTTCAACGTTCAGGACGCATTTAAGCGATCTCATCCTATCGAAGAGACCGAGCGATATAGGAGGTTGGCCGATGATGTATTTTACGTTTTCTAGGGTCTCTTCAGGCAAGGCTGCGAAGTTTAACGCTGAAGTTTCGACGATCGCGTATTTTTCAAATAAGTGTTTTTTTTGGTCTTGGGTGAAAATGATGTCGAGGCTGCGTGGTTCTGGCACGCTTACTACGAGGGTTCGCACAGTTTCATTCATATTTATTTCACTCCTAGTCATTAGAGGACATTGTTTGTCCACTAGATATAGATTGATTCATTCGTTGCAGTGTGTGGCCTTGCGTCCAAGGCGGTGCCAAATGCCACTAACCAAGTTAGCCCGACTTCGGTCTTGCCCGAACTTGGTTTGTACTCCGCGCCAACTACCCCATTCTATTCTAATCTTTGCAGCGACGTCATCAAATCTAACAGGGCTAACACGCCTTGGTTGGGCTCTCCTCTGTGTGGAACTGCTACAATCTGAACATAGCCGATCAGCGGAAAGAACTCTCTGACTCCAAGCATAGGCAAGTTCACTTCTCATAGGCCTTCATGCAATTCACTGGCTGGTATTTCATAGGGCCGGTTGCACTCGACAGCGTGAAATCCATCTCTTGCGGCTGCCTTGACCCGGTCCATCAGGCCGAGATTGCTGTAAAGAAAACCTATGTTGGCGGAAAATCGCATCAACTTACTAAACTGCGCTCGCCATCACGATGGCCTACCGACAATGCGCGCAACTGCGACCATTCCTGGATCCGCAAGGCCAACGGATTTTTCGGCAAACATTCTGGCGCGACCCATCATGTTCGGTCGCATTCTGAAGTCTTCGATAGCTCTTTCAGAGGCAGCACAACAAAGCCGCTGCAAATCCTTGGGGTCCTCCAAGTTTGTCACGGCCAGCCGAATGGCCTCTAATGAATCCAAGGCGGTCTTGTCGCCGAGTTTGCTGCGCCCGCGCACCATGAGGGCGGCCGTGACCTTCTCAAGTAATGGGGCGACGTCTTCCATTAAGAGTACCCGTTTGTCAGCGGTTTCCTTTGCCAACACCATGAAAGCGACAGCGAGCAGCGTACCGAAGCTGGAACCGGAAGCTCGCGCGCATGCAGTCGCTGCAGTCTTGAACGCATCTGTCGGAAGCGAAGCTGCTCCTGAAAGGCCAAGCCGCATAAACTCGGCACATTTCTGCAACGTTGCGCCTAGATCGCCGTCGCCCAGTTGGCCGTCGAGAGCGTTCAACTCAGGTGCCGCAGCTGTCATGCGATCGGCACAGTTTCTGAGCCAAATCTCTATGTCGAATGCTGTCCAACTCATCCCACACTCCAGAAAGCACACTTCGCAGGCGCTTTCAAAAGTGTTTCCAACTCATCATCCAGCTTAATCAGTGTCAAAGATGCCCCAGTCATTTCCATCGACGTCGCATAGCGACCAACTAACGGCATCACTATCGCAATTCCCTCTGCTGCCAGAGACTTAGCGATTTGGCGGTAAAGGATGAAAAGCTCCTCATGAGGGGTCGACCCAAGCGAGTTCACCAGCACCGAGACCCGATCGCCTGCTGCCAATTCCAACTCGACAGACACTCTTTGCAACATCTCTGCTGCAATCTCATCTGCCGGCCGAAGTTTGCCGCGCCATATCCCAGGCTCTCCATGAATGCCCATGCCCATTTCTATCTCGTCAACCGCAATCTCGAACGTCGGCTTGCCCGCTTCAGGTACGGTGCAAGGAGTCAAGGCAACCCCAATCGTCCGGCAGGCTGAAGCCGCTTTTTGGGCAATCGCGGTCACTGCTTCAAGATCCGCACCCGCGGCAGCAGAAGCTCCGGCGATCTTGAATGCGTAGATCATTCCCGCCACGCCACGGCGTTTTATACTTTCTGACTTTGGGGCACTGGCGACATCATCTGCGACCAGAACGGTTGTAGAGGCGAGGCCGTCCAAAGCCAGGATCTCACCAGCCATGTCGAAATTCATTCTGTCGCCGCCGTAGTTGCCGTAGAGGCAAAGAACCCCCGCGCCGCCATCCGCAATCTTCATGGCATCCATGCAATCGCCGACAGTTGGGCCTGCAAACACATTTCCAACCGAACATGCGTCCAAAAGGCCCGAACCAACGTAACCGGCGAAAACCGGAAGGTGGCCTGAACCGCCACCCGAAACCACGCCGACCTTACCTTTAATCTGCGCGCTGGCGCGGTGTATTACTCTGCTCGTCTCCCCCGATTGCCGGTAAAATTCGGGGTGGGCAAGACACATGCCTTCAAGCGCCTCGTCCGCGTAATCGTTCGGGTCATTCAGCAGTTTTTTCATAGCCGTTCCTCAAACAATTTTGGTACTTCGTTCATCCACGCCCGATGAATGGCATCTTGGTTGCCATGACGGTCATGAATTGCACGTTGGCCTCTAGTGGCAACGAAGCCATGTGCCGAACGGCTTGTGCAACGATGGTGACGTCCATGACAGGTTCGGATGCGATCGTCCCGTTGGCTTGCGGCATGCCTGTCGCCATGGCGTCGGTCATGACAGAGGCCGCATTGCCAATGTCGATCTGACCAACCGCGATGTTATACTTTCGTCCGTCTAAAGCAGCAGACTTGGTGAGGCCGGTCATAGCATGTTTGGTGGCTGTATAGGGTGCAGAATTCGGGCGCGGAACATGTGCTGAGATGGAACCGTTGTTGATGATCCGCCCCCCCATGGGCTTTTGCGTCTTCATCATTTGAAAGGCCCCTTGAATACAAAAGAACGCGCCTGACAAGTTCGTGCCCACGACCGTCTGCCAATCAGATGCGCGTATATCCTCTAGCAAAACGCTTCCGGGCGCGCCTGTGCCAGCGTTGTTGAACAAAAGGTCAAGCCGCCCCCATCGCTGGCCAATCTGGAAAAACAGGGCTTTGACGGAATCTGCGTCAGATATATCGACCGAGACGGGCAAACAGTCTTTCCCAATCAGCGCGGCGGTCTCTTCCAGCTTTTCAACCCGCCTGCCTGCAAGCGCCAAGCTGAAACCCTCGGCCGCGAGGGCAAGGGCAATGGCCCGGCCAATGCCCGAACCCGCGCCGGTGACGAGTGCAACTTTCATATCTGTCCCTCTCGGTGCGAAATTTTTTCATACCTCTCTAGTTTGTCAATAAAACCCTTCTGAACGGTCACGGATTGGTTCAGCAAGCCTGCCGGTCGCCGACCCTCATAGATCGCGAGGACGGACGCCACATCTGAAGCGCCGATCCCTGCAAAGCACTGGTCAGTCCAGCACAGCGCATGAGGTGTCACAATCACATTGTCGAGGTGGAGCAAGGGATCATCTGCGTCCGGCGGTTCTTTCTCGAAAACGTCCAATCCCGCACCGGCGATCAAGTGACCCTGAAGGGCCGCAGTTAGCGCTTTCTGGTCCACGATCGGCCCCCGGGCTGTGTTGATCAAGTAGGATGTTGGCTTCATCAGGGCGATGCGCTCTGCATTCACGAGATGATGGGTATCCGGTGTTAAAGGGCAGTTGACGGTCAAGACATCAGACATGCGGAAAAGCGTTTCAAGATCAACGAGTTCGACCCCCAATTCCCCCGCCGTCTTGGGATTGGCAAAGGGGTCGTGCGCGATGAATTTCATGCCCAAAGGCTGCACTAATCTAAACATCTCAGCTCCGATATTCCCGATGCCGATAGAGCCTAGAACGCGTTCCACCAAGCCCAAGCCCATATGCGCAGAGCGCGCTTGGCCAAAGCCATCTGGGCCTCTACGGGTCAAACGATCCTTGATGACCAATTTGCCCGTCAAAGCCAAGATCAGCGTGAGAATGGAGGCGGCAACAGGGCGGCGAACACCGTCAGGGGTAATACAAACGGCAATATCCTTGGCGGTGCAAGCGGCCACATCGACAGAATCGTAACCGACCCCAAAGCGGGCAACAACACTAAGGCGGCCAGAGGCCGGGATGCTGTCAGCGGTCAGCCTTGCCCCCAAGAGAATTAAAGCGTCGATGTTCTCTAGAAGTTCAGCCTTGATCGGGTCGCATGGCGGCAGAAAATCGATCGTTACCCTGGGCGTGGAGCGCAGAGCCTCTAGATCAAAAGAGGGGTACTTCATCGATCCGTCCGCATTGATGAAGTCGCCGGAAAGGCCGACACGGAAGCCGTCACTTTGCATTGGCGGCACTCCGTAATTCCGAAATGCCTGCAATCAGTGCGCGCTGATACAAGGAACTGTCAGTCGCAAAACAACAAAAATCAAAACCCTTTTGAATATCTGCAAGGCCTTCCGCAGGCGAACTGACAAGCCGCCCAAGGGAAAGTCCGTGGGTTTTGGCAGCCTCAATTATCTTTTGCAGCGCGGCCAGATAGTCCGGATGCTCAAACTGTCCTGCCACCCCCAGCGATGCACTCAAATCAAAGTGACCAACCCACAAGCAATCCACACCCGGAGTGGCGGCAATCGCATCGGCATTCTCAGCCCCTTCGCGTGTTTCTATCAAAGCAAAGAAGGTCGTCCGCGCATTTGCGTGTTCAAGTCGCTCTTTAACCGCGCCGCTCGTTAGAAAATTGTCATGGGCAATGCCCAATGCCACGCCACGCTTCCCGAGGGGCGGGTACTTCATGTGTTGCACGACCATCGCCGCTTCAGCGGCATCTTTTATCATCGGAGCCATCACACCCTGTGCGCCGGCGTCGCAAATGCGGGCAATCATGTCGTAGTCCTTACAGGGCGCTCGGACGATCATGGCAACACCGGCGGCTTCGAAGTATCGAACGGCACTTTTGAGTGTTTCGATGCTGAAGCCTGAGTGCTCCATATCGAAGAAGACGAAATCGCAGTCTGCAGATGCCAAAATGTGGCCAATACCTGGTGTTGCGAATTCTCCGACATAGTGACCGAATTTCGGCCGCCTAGTCTGTGTCATTTCCTTGAGTGCAGTGCGGCTCATGAAATCATCCTTTTGGTTGTGTGGTCGGGCCTGACCCTTGACAAACCAGAGAACATGCTCGGATCGTCCGGCTTTCTATAAGGGCAGCGGAGGCAGCGCTGAATTCAAGGTAGTGGGAGGTTTTTAGATGAGTTGAGAATGCGGCCTCATCATCGTAGATTTCGTAGAGTATGACCTGATCCTTCCGGTCATTTGGTACTGTGACGTCAAATCTTCGACATCCGATTTCTTGCTTGGCCGAGGCAATGGCATTTTCGTTCATTAATTTAAGAAATTCATCCATGAGATCGTGAGAGCGTAGATTTATTTCAACAATGATCACGAATGGTTCTTTCATCGTCCACCGCCTCGTCCTTGTTCGAATTGTTGAATTACTTGGCGCAGATGCTGATCCATCGCTTTCCAGGCCTGTTCAGGTTGATGATCTGCCACTGCCTGGAAGATCTCTTCATGGCTGCGATAGGCGCTTTTTTCGACGCCCGGCACACGCAAGGCGATGTGGCGCTGAAGGGCAAGCCATTCTGCAATAGCCTTATGGAGGGCTGAAAACACTGGGTTCTCGCCGATTTCAGCCAAAGCCAAGTGGAATGCGACATCGGTCCGTTCGAAGGATTCTATGTTGCCGATTGAATCGCGATTGGCCCTTAGCGAGGTTTCAAGCCGTCCGATATCATCCTTCGTTGCTATTTCTGCGGCATTACGAGCAATTGCAGCCTCGAACAGGCGGCGGGCTTCTTGAAAAGAGCGTTCCCCCTCTTCTGAAGACAACAGATGCCGTGCGGAACTTGAGAGTTGTTCAAGGAAATTGGCTGCCGTGGGACGGGTTACAATCGTGCGGCCTCCGCTCGAGACTTTGATGAAGCCACTGCGCTGCAACAACAAAAGGGCCTCTCTTACGGCTGGCCGCCCAACATTGAACGCCTCCATCAGGTTGCGTTCGGATGGCAGACTTGCGCCCTCTGCCAGACCGCCCGACAGGATCTGATTCTCGATCTGCTCGGCCACATCCTCGTGCACTTTACGACGTTTGATGCTGGTGAAATTCATAACAGCTGCTCCGAGATTGTCTGTGCTAGCTTCCAACGGCATTCTCTTTGGTCTCCCGTACACTTGTGGTCTGCGCGAGTGTGCGAATTCGAACCCGCTGAGCGTCGATGAACATGGCAAGCAGTATGATCAACCCTTGGATCACTTTTACCCAGAAAACTGACACGTGCATAAGGTTCAAGCCACGATCAATCACAGATAGCAAAAGAACCCCTCCGAGTGCCCCCAACATGGTGCCTCGACCACCTTGCAAGCTAATGCCGCCAATTACAGCGCCCGCCATCACGGTAAATATGAAGCCGTCCCCAAGATTGACCTGAACGGATACAACGCGGCCAGCCAACATCCATCCTGCCAAGGCGGCAAGTGTGCCGCTTACAACGTACACTTGGCGAACACGAAGATTCGCATTTATCCCTGAAGCCACTGCAGCATCGCGGTTGCCGCCAATCGCATACAGCTCTCTTCCAAACCGATGATGTTTCAGGATGAAGTGCCCAATTAGGAAAGTGGCTGCGGTGGCGATCACCGAAAAGGATACCTTGATCACACCGGGAATGATGAAGGCATTCTGATGGCCCAGCCAATAGAAAGTGTCGGCTTTTGGATCATTCAGCCCGTTAACGGCGCTGCCTTCGGTAAACGCCAGCATCAGCCCTCGGATTACTAAGAGCATAGCCAAGGTTACAATGAAGTTATTCATCTGCCCGTAAGTAATCAAGCATCCTATCGTATAACCAATTGCGGCCCCCATCAGCAGAATGAACGCAATTGAAAGATAGGGATTGAACAGAAGGTCACCGCCAAAGTGTGGTGCCGCGCCCGGCACAATCAGCCAAATTCCCAAGAGCGCTGCCATCCCAAGCGTAGATTCGCTGGAAAGATCAAAATTGCCAGTGATGAGAACAAATGTTTGCCCCACCACAAGAATACCCATCACTGCCGCTGCAGAGAAGATATTCGAAATATTATTCTCAGATAAAAAGTGCTCACTTTGAAATATGAAAAAGATGAAGACTGCGGCCAAGATCACCCAAATTAGGTGATCAATCAGCGCAGCGAGGCGATTATAAATGTTCATGCTCTTCCTCCAACGTTACTCCTTCAATCGCAGCAATAAGCCTCTTTGGAGTGATTTTTTCTTGTGACTTAACAAACTCCCTTGATATCCTGCCGCGTGTGAACACGACGATGCGGTCGCAGATATCAATCAGTTCATTGAGTTCATCAGATACCACACAAACGGCCACGCCGCGTTTGCAAAGGTCATCAACAATTCGCAGAATTTCGACCTTTGCCGCGACATCAACACCTTGGGTCGGCTCGTCTAGGATCAAAACCCTTGGCTCAGTGGCTGCGAATTTTGCCACGACGCATTTTTGCTGATTGCCACCGCTCAGGCTTCCAATCGTTGTTTCCATTGTCGGAGTCTTGATGCTGAGAGCCTTGATATAATCATCCACCAGAGCGCGTTCTTTGGTGCGATCCACCAGACCGAGCGCACTCTTGAGGCGATCAAGGACTGATAGCGAAACATTTTCCCTGACCGACAATATCCCAACTATTCCTAAGCCATGTCGGTCTCGGGGTAAATAAGCCAAGCCGTGCTTCAATGCCTGTGAAGGGCTACCACCTTCAAAGGATTTCCCGTCGATCATCACCTGTCCTGAACCCATCTCCTCAAGTCCGAACAATCCGCGAGCCAAGGCGCCTGGACCGCTTCCTTCCAACCCTGTCAAGCCCACAACTTCGCCGGCGCGAACCGATAAATTGATATCGTAATAGGCTTTGTCGCGTGTCAGGTTTCTGGTTCCAAGCACCTCTTCCCCGATGGTTGCGCTCTCGCGCGTGAAGCGTTTGATCGATGCGCCGCTAATCATATGCACCAGTTCCTGTTGGGTCAGATCCGCGACAGCAGCGGCCCCAACGACCTTGCCGTTGCGGAGAACCGTGGCGCGGTCGGCGATATCGAAAATCTCATCAAGGTAGTGCGAAATATAGATGAATGACGCACCTTCTTTTTTTTGGTTTCTCACAAAACTGAACAGCTTTTCTACTTCGCGTTTGGGTAGAGGGGCCGTGGGCTCATCAAGGATGACCACAGAGGCATTGGCAAACAGAGCGCGTGCGATTTCTATCATCTGGCGTTCGGCGACTGAGGTCATTTCCATAAGCTGGCGCACGTCAATGTCCAAGCCAAACCGCGCAAGCTTCTCTTCTGCACTTGCATAAACTGCCCCCCAGTCGACCAAGCCGCGTTTGGAGGGGACGGCGCCAAGACAAAGGTTTTCGGCAATGGAAAGGCCGGGCACAAATTTTGCATGCTGCGCGACAAGGGCAATGCCTTCGCGCTTGGCCCGCGCTGCCGTTAATCCCGAAAACTCTGTTCCTCGAATTCGGATCACGCCACTATCGGGAAGGCAAAGCCCGTTTAAAACTTGCATCAGCGTGGATTTGCCAGCGCCATTCTTGCCGGCCAACGCATGAACTTCGCCCACTTTGACATCGAAGGATACGCTGTCTAACGCCACAACGCCCGGATATGACTTGGTTATACCCTGCAATTCGACCACGTTCTCGGCCGTTTCAGACGCCATCTGGTTTATCTCCGGCTTCTAGTTTGTTGATGGGGGCGACGCAAATTTTCGCCGCCCCCAAAAGATCGATGCCGCGACTTTGGCATCGAGGTAAGTTACTTTGTATTCCCCCAAAGCCCGGGCTCATCAACATTCGCCTTTGTAACCGACGTGGTGCTCAGCAAAAGCTGCAACCCGCTGTCGGTCATCTTCAACTGAGCTGGCGACCACAAGGCACCTTCTTGTACCACTTCGCCGGGTTCAATCGCTTCACCTTTCAGTTTCTTGTCGATATACATGGCGACAAGGGTCCCAAAGTCCGGGATTGGCTGAGCAGACGTTTGGTCTGTTGACCCTTCACGGATGAGTGCAAGATTGTCCGAGCAGCCGTCGATCGCTGCGACAAAGACGTGGGCGGGGTCGCCTACAGGCGCGAACTTTCCGATCTCTTTGAGCGTCTGGACGGTTCCAGCGCTGTAGACGCAGTCTGAATGCATGTAGATGCCATCCACAGCTTCGGTCGATGCAACATCGCGTACAATCTCGACGCCTTTGGCCGCATCCCAGTCACCAGGCTTCACGATCAACGTGATGTCCGGATACTGCTTGAGAACGTCATCAAAGCCTGCGCCGCGCAGTTGAGCGACGTTTTGGGCAAGGTTACCCGTGATTTCAAGAACGGTTCCCTTTTCTGAGCCATTCTTTTCCTTCAGGTGTGCAACCATCGCCTCGCCTGCTTGTTTGCCGCCAAGGTAGTTGTCCGACAGAACTGTCATATCGATTGCGCAGCCTGTTGGCGCGCGGTCAATGGTATAGAAGGGAATGCCTGCATCTTTGGCGGCCTGCACAGCCACGCAGATGCCGGCGCTATCAACAGGAACAGCCACAATGGCTTGAACGCCCTGAGCAATGAAGTCATTGATATCATTCAATTGCTTTTGTGCGTCGCCGCCAGCGGCCACGGCCACAACTTCCCAGCCGTGGGCATCGGCACCGGCTGCAAATCCGGCCTCGATTTGGGCCTGACCCCCAGCGAGATCAGGGGCCGCGTACCCGATCACAATTTTATCTCCAGCAAAAGCGATCGTCCCGATGGCAGTACCAAGCAGAACAGACAGCAAGCCAACTTTCATCCGCATCTTTTATTCCTCCCATTTTGTCCAGGGCCGAGAATTGTTTCAGATTTCTCCCCACAAGAAATGCCTACCAATCTTGATTTGGCCTGTCAATCTGATAGCATGCCAATATAACCTATCATACCAAAATGGAGCGAAGAATGATCATTAAGACGGTTGCCAACATCGGCATGATCGGATGTGGATTTTACGCTCAAAACCATCTGCACGCATGGTCAGACCTCCGCTCTTCTGGCGCTAATTTGGTGTCGGTTTGCGACATCGACGCGGGGCGCGCTGAAGCCGCGGCCCAGCAGTTCGGCGCAAGGTCCTATACTTCGGTCGAAGAGATGCTTGATGCTGAAGAGCTTGATTTTGTTGATATCGCAACTCGTCTTGGCAGCCACCTCGAAATTGCAGCCAAGGCTGCAGCGCGCGGCATTGGTGCGATTGTGCAAAAGCCATTTGCGCCAACTCTCGCAGACTGCGTTGCCATCGTCGAAACTGCACGCAGCGCGGGCATCTGGCTTGCCGTACACGAGAATTTCCGCTTTGGCACAACCATGCGCCGCATCAAGGCAATCCTCGATGCAGGCGAGATAGGCGCGATCTCCTGGGCCCGCCTGAGCTTTCGCACCGGTTTCGACATCTATGAGAATCAGCCCTACCTCGCCAAAGAGCCGCGACTGTGCATCCTCGATTCGGGGATACATGTTCTCGATCTGGCTCGGTTCTTCCTAGGCGAGGTGGATCGCATTTCGTGTGAGACCCAGAAACGCAATCCAGCAATCGTGGGCGAAGATACAGCCTCTATGATGCTGCGCCACAAGTCTGGCGTGGTGTCTCTGGTTGAAGCAACATATGAAGCGCAGCGGCTCCCAGACGTTTTTCCGGAAACTCTCTTAGAGATTGAGGGTTCGGCAGGGTCGGTGATCCTGCTACCTGGGCAACGCGTCGTCGTGACCTCGCATGGCAAGAGCTATGAAAAGGATATAGGCTCCCCTCTTTTGCCTTGGACCGCGGCGCCTTGGCACGTTTCGCAAGAGGCTGTGTTGCACGCCAATTCCCATTTTCTTCAACGCTTTCTTGAAGGGCTCCCGGCAGATACGTCTGGGGAAGATAACTTGCGAACCTTCGCTTTGGTTGAAGCTGCGTATCTCGCTGCCGAAACGCATAATAGCGTGCGTCCACAATTTTCTTGAAATTCCACAAGGCATGAGGAAGTTCACTTCATGAACAAAATGAAGATCTTTGGCACATCGGAAAATCTAGTGAAATCAGTGGTATTGCGCGCAGGTGATCTGACCGCGATCCTTGAGGATGGAGCTCTTCGGCAGATCAGATATGGCGGGGTCGAAGTGCTGCGCGGCATCGCTTTTTTGGCGCGCGATGCTCAATGGGGCACCTATAAGCCGCACATCACCGCGCTTGAGATTGACCATTTGGGCCGGACGTTTTGTGTAAGCTTTGAGGCGGACATCTCAGATGACAGCCAATCCCTGACGATGGCCGCCAAGATTATCGGGCAACCCGATGGTAGGCTTGAGTTTTCGGCAAAGGCCACTGCCAATACCATGTTCCTGACCAATAGGACCGGGTTTGTCATTCTTCACCCGATCAACAGTGCAGCGTGCCAGTCAGGGTCGATCGGGCATCCAGACGGAACTAGCGAAGCTTTCACCTTTCCAGAAATGATCAGTCCGGGTCAGCCAGCGATGAAACTCGCGTGGATCGCCCATGCAGCCGCACCCGGGCTAACGGCGAAAGTTGCTATGGAGGGTTCTGCCTTCGAAATGGAAGACCACCGCAACTGGATGGACGCATCTTTCAAGACCTACTCCGGCAGCCTGCTTGAGCCATGGCCCTACCAGTTCGAGCAAGGCAGTGTTCTGTCCCAGAAGGTAACGCTGACGCTGCAGGGCAAACCTGCAGCACAAGGCCTGCGGCGCACTGCGGCGATCACGATTTCCCTCTCTGGCCACGGACCTAATTTGCCCCAAATGGGGACGTCCCTATCGGCGGGCGACTTGGACAAGGGCCCCAAGGCGCGAGACCTTCTGGATAAGGCAAAACCCGCCCAGATTGCCTTTCGCGTCGACCTTCGTACTCAGGGTTGGTTCGCGGATATCTCGCGGCTGAAGGCTGTCTTGCCTGACCGTGAGCGGGTCTTGAAGCTTGAAGTGATCCTGACTGCACAGAAAACCGCACAAGAGGAAATGGCCCGCTTGGCCGATCACCTGAGCGCCGCAGGAATTTCTCCGGTCTGGGTCGTGCCCAGCCATCCCCATGATATGGCATCCTTTCAACCCGGTGCGCCGCGCCCTTTCGGCCCGACCTATGAGGCCATGGCCCATGCGGCCCGTGCCGCCTTTCCGACTTCGCAAATCGGTGGCGGAATGCTTGCCTTCTTCACGGAACTCAATCGCAAACCCCCGCCAATTGGAGTGTTTGATTTCATCACGCATGCCGTCTGCCCATCCATCCATGCGGACGATGATCGAACCGTGATGGAAAACCTTGAAGCGCTGCCGTCGATCTTTCGGTCGGTCCGGTCGATGATTGGTTCGGCCGACTATCACTTGGGCCCCTCGGGCATTTCAAGTCGCGACAATCCTTATGGTGAGAGGCCATCCCGGAACCTCCACAATCGCCGGATGTGTCTGACCGAGCGCGATCCGAGGGAACGCGGCCTTTTCGGCGCAGTTTGGATGCTCGGCCTGATCAATGCCTGTGCGCAACACGGACTAGGGTCCCTTTGCGTTGGCCCGACCTTGGGTCACTTCATGCACGACGAGGCTTGGGGTGAAGGCAAGGTTACGCCAGCATTTCACCTTTTAGCTTCACTTGGACGTCTTGGGGGCGCAAGAACGTTGATTTCGACAAGCAACCGGTCGGGCATCGTTGCTTTAGCGGTGCAGTCGGGTCGCGGGCAAACTCTCTGGGTTGCAAATCTGACGGCAAAGCCATTGATGACCCGCATTGCGGGTGGGGTTGTGCAATCCGAAGGACTTATTGCGCACCGACTGGACGAAGAGAGCTTTGATGCAATCGGATCGTCAGATTACCTCGCCTCAGCCGGAACGGTCGTCGCGTCGCGTTCTGACATTTCTCTTGCCCCCTACGGCCTTGTCAGGCTTGTCAATCTGGTTGACTGATCACTCCGCCGCGCGCGGGATAGGCCTTCCCGCTGTCAATCCATTGACCTTCTCGACGATGCTTTCTGCTGACAGCCCGAAATGCCGGTACAGATCGCTGATCGTGCCGGTTTGGCCAAAATGCTCTACCCCGAGCGGGATGGTGCGATGGCCCCACACCGAGCCAAGCCAGGCGAGCGTGGCGGGGTGGCCGTCAATCACCGTGATCAGACAGCAATGCGGCGGCAGGTCCTGCAACAGCACCTCAACCGCCGAGTGTGCATTGATATGGCCGCGCGCCCTTGCGCGTTGCGCCGCAGTCCAGCCCGCGTTTAGACGGTCGGCAGAGGTAATCGCCAGTACACCCACATCACGTCGGCTTTCTCCGATCAGCCCCGCCGCACGGATTGCCTCGGGGGCCACAACGCCCTGATAGGCGATCACCAAGTCGCAATTCGGACCGGGTTTGCGAAGCCAATAGCCGCCATCGATTGACCCTTGCCGAAAGTCATCATTTCCCCGCTTGCCCGGTTGTTCGATTGGGTTGGTGCTAAGCCGCAGATAAACTGAGCCCCCTGTCTCATCCCGCAACCATGTGCGCTCATCCGGGTCGCTTTCCCCTTCGCGTTGTAAATAGCCAAAAGCCCACTGCAGGATGACCGCCAGTTCATCCGCAAAGGCCGGCTCGAAAGCGGCCAGACCATCCTGAGCGATCCCGATAAGAGGAGAGCCAATCGATTGATGGGCCCCCCCTTCGGGCGCCAAGGTTACGCCAGAGGGCGTGCCGACGATCATAAACCTCGCGTCCTGGTAACAAGCGTAGTTCAGTGCATCGAGGCCCCTTGCCACGAAAGGGTCATAGACAGTGCCGATCGGGATAAGTCGCTTGCCAAACAGCGAATGTGACAGACCGGCGGCCCCAAGCAGCAGAAACAAGTTCATCTCAGCGATTCCAAGTTCGATATGCTGTCCTGTCGGCGTAAACTCCCACTTCGCAGTCGAGGGGATTTTTTCATCCATGAACGTGTCGGCCCGTGCCGCGCGCGCAAAGAGTTTGCGGCGGTTGACCCAAGGGCCCAGATTGGTTGTGCCCGTCACATCCGGTGAGGTGGTCACGATCCGCTCTGCCAGAGTGCTGTCGCCCTTGGCCAAATCATCAAGGATCTTGCCGAAAGCCATCTGGGTCGAGACCTCCCGATCTGACGTATAACCAATCTCAGGAACGGTCAGGACCTTATCGGCCAAGCGCCGCCCCGCACCTTTGAAGAAGGCAACCCTTGCAAGAAATTCCCGCAGAGCCACTTCGTCTGTAACACCGGCGAGGGGGCCCCATTCCTGACCCACAGGAACCTGCATATGCGTCTGCCATTCGGTCATCTGCGCCTTTGTCATCAACCCGCCATGGTTGTCCTTGTGTCCAGCGATTGGCGTTCCCCACCCTTTGATTGTGTAGGCTAGGAAGCACACCGGCCTTTCATGGTCTATCGCGGCAAAAACCTCGGCCATTGTTGTCACGCAATTGCCGCCAAGGTTTTCCATCAACTCCGCCAGTTCCGTATCGTTGCGTCGCGCGAGAAGAGCCGAGACGGGGCCTTGATCGCCAAGGTCATTCATCAAACGCTCGCGCCAGACAGCACCGCCCTTGAACGTCAGCGCGGCGTAAAGCTGATTTGGGCAGTCGTCGATCCATTTGCGCAATGCGCCGCCGCCCGCTTCCTCAAAAGCCTCACGTTGCAAGCGGCCATATTTTACACGCACGACGTCCCAGCCAAAGGCCTCGAAAATGCGTTCAACGCGGGCCCACAAGCCCTCGTGCACCACGCCGTCAAGGGATTGGCGATTGTAATCAACAATCCACCAACAGTTGCGCAAGCCGTTCTTCCACCCCTCCTGAAGGGCCTCATAGACATTTCCTTCGTCAAGTTCCGCATCGCCCACAAGAGCCACCATCCGCCCCATCGGCAGGTCGTCCCCCCATTGCTTTGACTGGACATAGTCTTGGATCAGGGACGCAAAGGAAGTGATGGCAACCCCGAGCCCGACCGAGCCCGTAGAAAAATCCACGTCATCTGTATCCTTTGTGCGGCTTGGATAACTCTGCGCGCCACCAAAACCGCGAAAGTTCTCTAACTTCTCGCGGGTTTGATTGCCCATAAGATACTGCATGGCATGAAATACCGGCGAAGCATGCGGCTTGACGGCCACCCTGTCCACCGGTCGCAGGGCCGTGAAATAGAGCGCCGTCATGATAGAGACCATTGAGGCCGACGATGCCTGATGACCGCCAACCTTGATGCCGTCGACCTTGGGCCTGATGTGGTTGGCATGGTGGATCATCCAGTGCGACAGCCACAACAGGCGCTGCTCTATGTTCTTAAGGTGCCGCGCGTCAGAGGTGTGCATTGTCTTTTCGCCCGTTTGTTCTTAAAACCAAGCTTACAGCGAATCCTGGGCAATTTTTCACCTTTTTGAGCCAAAGAATCCGTGTATTGTGGAGGTAGCAGCTAAATAAGCGGGTATTTTTGATGAAAACGACCAACATTGATCAGCTTGATAGGTCGATCTTGCAGATGCTTCAAAGAAACGGTCGCGCCACACTCAATGAGGTGAGTGAAAGCGTAGGCCTTAGCCCAACTCCCGTAGCGCGCCGAGTCCGCTTGCTGGAAGAGGCGGGCATCATCACGGGATATGCCGCTCAGATCGATGAAGTGGCCCTTGGATATGGGTTTTCGGTGTTCGTTTCGGTCAAACTTGACAAGCAGATCGACGAGGCCCTCGTGAAATTCGAGGCGGCAATTCAGCTTTTTCCTGAAGTTGTGGATTGTTGGCTGATGACGGGCAACCGTGATTACTTGCTGCGCATCGCAACCAATGGCCTTGCTGAATTCGAGCGTTTTCTTGTGGGCAAGTTCACGAAACTGCCAGGGGTTGCCTCAATCGAAAGCTCAATCCCTTTGCGCCGTGTTAAGGTGGGACTTTCGCGAATTGCCTGAGAGAAAAAGAGCGAACCAAGTGAGCTACTCCCCGATCATTGGACAGATTTCCGGCTTGTTTAAGCTACTGCCTGCACCTGCTGATCGGTTTCAATGCTGTTGAAGTAAACCATGGCGGGCGGTTGACCGCCATGTTTGAGGAGGATCAGAAAACAGTCC
>Ga0114958_10001641_pt1 | contig 17345 bp, 12 predicted proteins | sample C_130208_EF_Meta_FD_89577 | JGI IMG/M metagenome (GOLD analysis project Ga0114958, IMG submission 89577) | Freshwater microbial communities from Lake Croche, Canada to study carbon cycling - C_130208_EF_MetaG | ecosystem: Environmental > Aquatic > Freshwater > Lake | place: Lake Croche, Canada...
CTGAAACCATGCTTTTAATCATGGTTGAGATAATGTTTTTGCGATGTACCATTCCACCATAGAAAAAAGCAAGACCTGGGGTCATGATAAATACAAGTGCGGTTGCGACTAAAATCCAGGCAATATCGGCTCCGCTATAAGTAGAGGCGTCTCCTTGAAAACTGGGAAGTTGAGGCACAAATAAGGCCAGGACTGCTACTGCTAATAAAACTAGAAAAGGAGCGAATTTTTGTACAACTTGATTTTTCATAGAGAAGGGGTTTAGTATTATAAAATATTATATATGTTATTTATATCGTAAAAATACTAAAATATTAGATATTTAAAATTATTATATAAATATATAAATAATTATAATATATTGTGAAAAAGCATTAAATTGAAGCAAATACTTGCTGGTACTATGTTTTAGACAATAGTCTTAATAAATTACAATAATAGGATGTGGAAAAATAGTTTCAATTATGCTTGCTGAAAAAACAAGCTGCTATCTTTTGACTCTAATAAAGAGGAGCCAGTTAAGAAAATATCTACTTTACGAGCACATTCACGGCCTTCGCTAATGGCCCAAACCACTAAGGATTGACCACGACGCATATCTCCTGCTGTAAATACCTTGGCTATATTGGTTTGATAAGCTTGTTCTGTTGCTTTTACATTTCCTCTTTCATCTAATTGAACACCTAGTTCATCAATGATGCCAGTGGGGTCTGCATGTAAGAAGCCCATAGCAAGTAAGGCTAGCTCACAAGGAATTTCTCTTTCACTACCTGCTTTCTCTATAAATTTGGAAGGTCTACCATCGGCACTGGAGCTCCACTCTAAGTCTACAATTTGGAGGGCTTTTAAATTTCCTTTATCATCGCCAATGAAGGCCTTGGTTGCAACACCCCAAATTCTTTCAGCCCCTTCTTCATGTGAAGTAGTTGTTTTTAATAACATAGGGTAGGTAGGCCACGGCATATAATCGGCTCTTGCTTCAGGCGGCTTAGGTAATAATTCAAATTGCGTCACCGATTTTGCATTATGTCTATTAGAAGTTCCAACGCAATCACTTCCTGTATCACCTCCGCCAATCACCACTACATTTTTTTGAGTGGCTAGTAAATCTTCATCTTCTATTTGAATAGTGCTTACTCTTTTATTTTGTTGTTTTAAAAATTCCATGGCATAGTGCACGCCTTTTAAATTCCTGCCTGGAATAGTTAAGTCTCTTGGAATGGTTGAACCACCAGCAAGTACCACTGCATGATAATCACGCATAATATCATTCACTCTTATATTCACCCCTACATTCGCATTACAAATAAAACGAACGCCTTCTTCTTCTAATAAACTAATACGTCTTTCAACTACTGTTTTTTCTAATTTAAAATCGGGAATGCCAAAACGAAGTAAGCCACCTGGTTTTGGATCTCTTTCATAAACAGTTACTTCATGTCCTGCATAGTTTAATTGTGCTGCAGTGGCTAGTCCAGCTGGGCCTGAGCCAATAACGGCTACCTTCTTGCCAGAACGAAGTTTAGGTTTACGAGGGGTTACAAAACCTTTTTCAAAAGCTATTTCAATAATATGTTTTTCAATTTCTTCAATGGTTACTGCGGGTTGATTAATACCCAATACACAGGCGCTCTCACAAGGGGCCGGGCAAATTCTTCCAGTGAACTCAGGAAAATTATTGGTAGAAATTAAAATCTCATATGCGTCTTTCCATTCTTTGCGATAGACTGCATCATTGAACTCTGGAATAATATTACCTAAGGGACATCCATTGTGACAGAAGGGTACACCGCAATTCATACAACGCGCCGATTGTTCGTTTAACTTTTGCTCAGGTAATAAGTTAACGAACTCGTTATAATTCTTTTTGCGCTCCGCTACTGCAATTTTAGTAGGGAGTTCTCTCGTAAATTCTTTAAATCCTGTTGGCTTGCCCATATACTTTATACTTGTCCTTTATTCTTATTTTCTATTCTTATTTCTATTCTTAATTATTTCGTTGCTACTAATTTTGATTTTTGTTTCGCTAAGGCCTTTTTGTAATCAGAAGGAAACACTTTTACAAACTGTTTTAATTGATTCTCAAAGTCAGCTAAAATAAATTTAGCCACCGCGCTTCCTGTTTTATCAAAATGGGCTTGAATTAATTTTTTAAGTAATAATTCATCTTCTTTATCAGGTGCTTCTAATTCAACCATTTCCTTATTGCATAAAACTTCAAAATTATTTTCAACATCATAGACAAAAGCAATACCTCCACTCATACCTGCTCCAAAGTTTCTACCTGTTTTACCTAATATTACAGCCACACCACCTGTCATGTATTCGCAACCATGATCGCCAATACCTTCCACTACCACTGTAGCGCCGGAATTACGAACGGCAAATCTTTCGCCAGCCTTACCTCTAATATAAGCAATACCACTAGTGGCACCATATAAGGCCACGTTGCCTATAATAATATTTTCTTCAGGTATATAAGTTGCTTTTTTATCGGGGTATACAATAAGTTGAGCACCACTTAATCCTTTTCCAAAATAATCATTCGCATCCCCTTCTAATTCTAGGGTTACGCCCTTGGTATTGAAGGCTCCAAAACTTTGTCCTGCTGTTCCTTTAAAATTAAAATGAATAGTGTCTTCTGGTAAGCCATCTGCTTTATGCAGTTTTGTTATTTCATTAGAAACAATGGTACCTGTAGTACGATCGGTATTTTTTATAGGGAAAGAAGCTTTTACTTTTTCTTTCTTTTCAATAGCAGGTTTCGCAGCTGCTAGTAATTGCCAATCCAATACTTCAGACATTAAATGATCCTGTGTTTCTGTTTGATATAATCCTACGCCTGCTTCAGCGGGCTCTTTATATAATACATCAGATAAATCTAAATTCTTATACTTCCAATGATGAATATTTTCACGCATGGTTAAAGCGTCTACTTGACCCACCATTTCATTAATAGTTCGGTAACCTAATTCAGCCATAATTTCGCGAAGCTCTTGTGTAATGAATTCAAAGAAGCGCACTACATGGTCGGGATCTCCTTTAAAACGTTTACGTAATTCAGGGTCTTGTGTTGCCACACCCACTGGACAAGTATTCAAATGACATTTACGCATCATAATACATCCTTCTACTATTAATGCAGCAGTGGCCAAGCCCCATTCTTCTGCACCTAATAAAGTGGCAATAGCAATATCGCGTCCAGTTTTCATTTGACCATCGGCTTGCACTACTACACGACTTCTTAATTTATTTTTCACCAAGGTTTGATGTGTTTCTGCTAATCCTAGTTCCCATGGTAGGCCTGCATGCTTAATAGAACTTAAAGGAGAGGCACCTGTACCACCATCAAAACCTGCAATTAACACTACATCGGCTTTTGCCTTGGTCACACCTGCAGCAATAGTACCCACACCTGCTTTAGAAACTAATTTTACATTAATTCTTGCAGCACGGTTCGCATTTTTTAAATCAAAAATTAATTGAGATAAATCTTCGATAGAATAAATATCATGATGCGGAGGGGGAGAAATTAAACCCACACCTGGAGTGGCATGTCTTGTTTTACCAATCCAATCGTCTACTTTATATCCAGGTAATTGTCCGCCCTCACCAGGTTTAGCACCCTGTGCCATTTTTATTTGTAATTCATCTGCTTCAGATAAATAATAACTTGTTACACCAAATCTTGCACTGGCTACTTGCTTAATGGAGCTTCGCATAGAATCACCGTTCGGTAATTTTTGATAACGAATTTCATCTTCACCGCCTTCACCTGTATTAGATTTTCCGCCTAAGCGGTTCATGGCTATTGCAAGTGTAGTATGCGCTTCCCATGAAATAGATCCAAAGGACATGGCGCCTGTAGCAAATCGTTTATAGATAGCGCTTGCTGGTTCTACTTCATCAATAGAAATAGAAGGACGCGTTGGTTTAAAATCAAATAAGCTTCTAAGTGTACAAGCTTTCTCTGTTTGATCATTGACAAGCTTTGAATATTTTTTAAAGCTAGGATAATCATTCATTTTAGTAGAGTGCTGTAATAAATGAATGGTTTGTGGATTGAATAAATGAAATTCACCACGACGTTTCCACTGATACACTCCACCTTCTGTTAAGCGGTCAATAGGAGATGATTTTTTAGCAAAGGCCAATTCGTGTTTGGCTAAAATTTCTTTAGCAATTTCATCTAAGCCCATTCCATCTATACGAGAAGTAGCCCCTGTAAAATGACGATTCACTACTTCTTTATTAATACCAATAATTTCAAATATTTGCGCCCCTTGATAAGATTGTAAAGTAGAGATACCCATTTTAGAGAATACCTTATACAATCCTTCATTCACCGCTTTAATATAATTCTTCTTTAATTTTTCTGAGTCGTACTCAGATTTAATTTTATCGTGCAATTTCATATCACGAATGGTAGAGAGCGCCATATAAGGGTTAATAGCTGTGGCTCCAAAACCAATTAAACATGCATAATGATGTACTTCCCATACATCACCTGCTTCTACTATAATACCCACTTTACCTCTTAAACCTTTTCTAATTAAGTGATGATGCACACTCGCGCAAGCAAGCAAGGTTGGAATGGCAGCATGTTCAGAGTCAATAGAACGGTCGGTTAAAACAATAACTTCGAAACCATCTTCTACAGCATCTACTGCATAACGGCATAAACGATCTAATCCTTTTTTCAAAGAACCTTCTTTGCCATCTGCTCTAAAATAACATTGTAAAGTTTTGGCTTGGAACACACCTGTATCAATACTTCTAATTTTCTCTAATTCATGATTACTTAAAATAGGATGTTTCAAAGCAACGCAGTGACTTGCCATCGGATCCTCTGTCAATAAATTTCCTTGGCTTCCCACAAAAGTGGCAAGTGACATGACCATTCTTTCACGAATAGGATCAATGGGTGGGTTGGTTACTTGTGCAAACAATTGCTTAAAGTAACTGGTAATATGTTGAGGTTGATCGCTCAATACTGCTAAAGGAGTATCGGTTCCCATCGAACCAATAGGTTCTTTGCCATCGGTGGCCATGGGTGCAATGATATTCTCTAAATCCTCTTTGGTATAACCAAATGCTTTTTGGTATTTGAAAATTTGATCGTGCTCTAAATGGGTGAATTGAATTCTTGGTTCAGGTAATTCTTCCAAACGAATTTTATATTTATTCAACCAATCTGCATAAGGTTGTTGCGCACAAATAGTTTGTTTTAAATCGGTATCGCTAATAATTTTACCAGCCTCCATATCTACCACAAACATTTTACCTGGTTGTAAACGACCTTTTTCAATAATAGTAAAAGGGTCGATAGGTAAAACACCTGTTTCTGATGCCATAATAACGCGGTCGTCATTGGTGACGCAATAACGAGAAGGTCTTAAGCCATTTCTATCTAAAGTGGCACCAATCATTTTTCCATCGGTAAAGGAAATAGAAGCGGGGCCATCCCATGGTTCCATAAAGGCAGCATGAAATTCGTAGAAAGCTTTTTTAACAGGATCCATTAATTCATTGCCATCCCAAGCTTCAGGAATAAGCATCATCATTACATGTGGCAAAGAGCGACCCGATAAACTAAGTAGCTCAATAACATTGTCTAAACAAGCAGAGTCTGATTGACCAGCGGTGACCACTGGTAAAATCATATCTAATTCTTCCTTAGAAAAATAAGGAGAGAAAAAACTTGACTCATTAGATCTTAGCCAATTTAAATTTCCTTGTAAAGTATTAATTTCTCCATTGTGGGCAATGTATCTGAAGGGCTGTGCTAATTTCCAAGAAGGAAAAGTATTGGTTGCGAAACGAGAATGCACTAATCCAAAAGCAGAGACTACACGCTTGTCGCTTAAGTCGGGGAAATATTCCCTTACTTGATGACTTGTTAATTGACCTTTATATACAATGACTCTTTGAGATAAAGAAGCCATATAAAAACCAATGGCATCTTTTTTAATAGAGTTATTAATAGTATGAGAAGCGTAATTTTTTAAAACAAAAAGCTTTCTTTCAAAATCCTCAGGGTTGGTGATATGATCGGGTTTTTTTAAAAACACATGTTCCATCACTGGCTCTACCGATAAAGCAGAAGGTCCAATGGTATCTCTATTAACAGGTACTTTTCTATAGCCAATAATTTCAATACCTAATTTTTCAGCTGCCCTTGCAAAAATTTCTTTACACTCTGTAACAATTGATTTATCTGATGGGAAAAATATAAATCCAACACCATATTCATTTAAGTCGGGTAGGTGAATGCCTTGTTGTAATAATTCATCAAAGAAAAATTCATGTGGAATTTGAATCATGATACCAGCACCATCGCCTGTATTAATTTCACAACCGCAGGCACCACGGTGTTCCATGTTTTCTAAAATAGTAAGACCATCAATGACATGCTGATGTGATTTTACCCCTTTGATATTTGCTACAAAACCAATTCCACAAGCGTCGTGTTCATAAGCAGGATCATACAATCCTAATTGTTCTTTTTTCATCATTTCAACCAATTATTTATAGGGAAGCCCTGTTAGGTTAGCGATTCGTTGAAAATTACGAAAAAACAAGGATTTTATAAAGCAGAATTGCAATAAATTTATTAACCATTTAATAATGTTTAATAAATTAAATCAATTGATTAAAATTTATCAAATAACGAACGTTAGCAATTATTTTTTTGAATGAAATCAAATATGATCCACTCTTATTGAAGTCCCAGCTCTTGGGGATTCTATCTTGGTTCCCTTGGGGAAAATACCAAATAGTGAACTGCCTGAACCACTCATACTTGCATAAATAGCCCCTTGCTCGTATAAATTATTTTTTAATGTTTCTAATTCGGGATGTGCTTTGAAAACAGGGGCTTCGAAATCATTTATTAATTCCGCTTTCCAAGTTTCAATGGGTTGCTTGATAATAGTTAAGATAGATTTTTCTTTTACGCAAGGGCTTAATTGCTGAAATGCCCAAGCCGTAGCAATATGAATGCCTGGGTGAATGAGTGCAATGGTATAATTACTTAAGTCAATAGAAATGGGATCTAGTATTTCACCTCTACCGGTTGCATGGCAGGCTTCGTCAAAAATAAAAAAGGGGCAATCGCTTCCTAGCTTTGCAGCGTAATTGATAAGTTGCGTTTTGGATAAATTCAAATTGAATAAATCATTGAGTAGTAAGAGTACTGTACTTCCATCACCAGAGCCACCTCCTAAACCCGCACCCATGGGAATGTTTTTATGTAAGTGTATTTTAACAGCAGCTATATGGGGGTAGTCGGCTTTTAATAAATGATAAGCTTTGACACATAAATTATTAGCGGCATCACCTGGAATAGAAATACCGGTATGTGTAAAGGTGAATAATTTTTCTGGAACGACTTCTACAATATCCTGCAAGGCTACTGGATAAAAAACAGTTTCTAATGCATGAAAACCATCTGTTCTTTTTTCTAAGATAGATAAACCTAAATTAATTTTGCAAGGAGAAAATTGAATCATTGGTTATGATTTCTTTTGCGCATTTTTCTTATTGATTTCATCACGAATATCAATAGCGCGGATATAGTCTTCCTGTTCTAAAACTTCTTGTAATAATTTATTTAATTCAACTAAAGACATACTCGTTAAATCGTTGGCTACTGGTTCAGCCGCAACTGCAGTGGGCGTTATATTTTTTTCTGCATTTTCATTTTCTAAGCCTGCTTGTTCTAATATATTTGAATACACATAAATTGGACAACCAAAGCGAACGGCTAGTGCTAATGCATCACTGGTTCTACTATCAATTTCAATAGTATCATTAGCGGTAAAGCAAACTAGTTTAGAATAAAAAATACCTTCTTGTAAATCACATATATATACTTCCTGCAATTGAATATCAAAAGCAGTCATAAAATTTTTCATTAAGTCGTGTGTGAGTGGGCGAGAAGGATGCATATTTTCCAAAGCCACAGCAATGGCCTGTGCCTCAAATCCTCCAATGACAATGGGAAGCCTGCGAAGTCCATTCACCTCTCCTAAAATAACTGCATAAGAGTTAGATTGGGTGATGCTATGAGACAAAGCCACTATTTCGAGTTCAATTTTCTGCATATTGCTAATTACTGCCTTTATGGCTACTCAAAGTTAAATAATTATGCTATGCGTTTGACTTCATTTTTAAAATAGCTGCAGTAAGGGCGGGTACTACTTCGAAGGCATCTCCAATAACACCATAGTCGGCTGCTTTGAAAAAAGGCGCTTCAGGGTCTTTGTTAATGACAACTATAGTTTTACTTCTATTTACCCCTGCTAAATGTTGGATAGCTCCAGAAATACCAATGGCAATATATAAATTAGGTGCAATTTGAATACCCGTTTGGCCCACATGCTCGTGGTGGGGTCTCCAATCTGAGTCTGAAACTGGGCGGCTACAAGCAGTAGCAGCTCCAAGTGCCTTGGCTAAATCCAATAAAATGCCCCAATGCTCAGGACCCTTTAATCCACGTCCACCACTTACCACTAAGCTCGCTTCAGTTAATGGAATCTCGCCTTCTACTTTTTCTAGTTTCGTAATTTTTATAGAGGCAGCAGGGATAGGAATATTTATTTCTTCTACAGTGGCAGTATTTTCATAAGCCACCACGCCAAAACTATTTTGATTAATCGCTATAACTTTAATAGGCGTTTCAATTTGAATAGAAGCAAAGGCTTTACCCGAAAAAACAGTTTTAGTAACCACAAAACCATTTTCCGTATTAGGTAAACTAGAAGCACCTGTTACTAAACCTGCCTCTAATTTTACAGCAACCGCTGGTGCAATAGCCTTGCCATTTATATTATGTGCAAAAACAACTACAGTAGCATTTGCATTTTTTGCAGCAGTGGCAATTAAGGTAGAATGTGATTTCACATCTAATGCATTCAAGCTTTCATTTTTAAGATGAAATACTTTTTGTGCACCCTGTTTTCCTAAGTCTGCAAGATTGTCTTGCACCGTGCCTAAAACTAAGGCAGCTACTTCGCATCCTAATTGTTTAGCAATGGCAGCGCCATAAGACATAGCTTCTAAGGAAGACTTTTTAATTTGTTGATCGGCTTGATCTATATATACTAATACCATATAATAATTTTAAAATGCTTTTAAATAACTTTTGCTTCTTCTTTTAATAGTCTTACTAATTCATCCATATTGGCAGGGTCTACTAATTTTACACCCGACTTTGCAGGGGGCGTATCAAATTTTTTGATACTTGTTGTAGCAGTTGCCTCCACAGGACTTACTACTTTCAAGGGTTTGGTGCGTGCCGCCATAATACCTCTCATATTGGGTATTCTTTGTTCAGCCATTCCTTTTTGACAACTTATTACTATTGGCAAATTCACTTCGCAGGTTTCTTCACCTCCTTCAATTTCTCTTCTTACAGTTGCAGTGTTTCCTTCACAATCAAATTTATTCGCAAGCGATACAAAAGGCAAATCTAAAAGGGCAGATAACATAGAACCAATAGAAGCACTATTATAATCGATGGTTTCTTTTCCTGTAAAAATAATATCATAATTACCTTCTTTTGCAATAGCCGCTATTTGTTTCGCTACATAAAAAGAATCATTACTATTACTATCTATTCGAATGGCTTCATCGCCGCCTAATGCTAAAGCTTTTCTTATTATAGGTTCAGCATCTGCTGTGCCTAATGTTACTAAATGAATAATAGCATTCGGGTCTTTCTCTTTTAATTCAATGGCTCTTACTAAAGCATACCATTCGTCATAAGGGTTGATAATCCACTGCACTCCATTTTCATCGAACTTTGTATTACCTTCGGTGAAGGCAATTTTAGCTGTCGTATCGGGTGTTTTACTAATACAAACTAATATTTTCATAAAGCTAATTTTGTTAAATTGTTAGTTGTTTATGCAACTAATGCAAATATAAGCCAAGATGCAACGAATAGAAAGAATTATTGAGTTTTTAAATCAACAACCTAAGGATAACTTTTTAAGACATGCCTTGGCCATGGAGTATATTAAATTAGGGGAGGAGCAAAAAGCCCATAATTTACTACTAGCCGTGCTTACAGAATCACCCGATTATATTGGATCTTATTATCATTTTGCTAAATGCTTAGAGCGCATGGGTCAAAAAGAGCAGGCCATTATTTGGTATGAAAAGGGAATGGCAGCCGCTAAATTAGCCAAGGACAACCATTCTTATAATGAGTTACAGGGCGCTTATGAGGACTTAGTGTATTAAAATATTATATTATAATTGTCTCTTTATTATAATCTTTTAATAATCTCCTATAATAACCTTTGAGAAATTTTGTCGTCAATTAATTGAAAAAAATCCTCGGGTTTATAAGTTCTCCAAGAACTTATTTCCATGAGTTCAATGTAGCGGTTTAATTTTCTTAATAAAAAATCGTGTTGGGAAGCCTGGTGAAAATTAACTAAAACGGCCCAGCCATTTTCATCAGCAACTTCGTCGTATAATTCTTCGTAGTAGTCTTTGTCTCCGCTGTGAAAGTTAAAAACGCTTTCAGCAATGATTATAAATTTATAAATACCTTCTTCCATTAATTTATCTAGCACTTCTCTTTTCAACTCCATAATATCGTTCTCTATGGCATCATTCCACTCTCCAATCATTTCAATAATGGCAAATTTGGCATCATAATCTACGAAAAGAATTTTCAGGTACAATGTTTTGCTGCCAAACTCATCCCACTGTGGATGTATAAAATAATTATAGACCGCTTGAGAGAATTCAAACTCGCTATAAGTACGCCCAAAAAATATGGATCTTGGATCTTCTTCAGCCATGTATAAATGGCGCCAATGATAATGAGGTTCTATATCATGCATATACTTATCCTGCTATACTAAAGCTATTTATTTTTTTGATGAAAGGCTATTAGCCCTTGCATCGGAGATTTAACAATATTGCCTAACTCAATCTCATAACTTAATGCAAGCTGTTTGATGATGTCCTTGAAACCATAGGCCACACTACCTACAAAATGAATAGGATGCAACCAGGCTTCATTCATTTTATTAATATGTGCGTAGAAAAAATCGTTCAAGCCGTCTTCAATAATGTTTTCAATCATATAATGGCCTCTATTCTCTACAAGAAATTCAGTAAATTTAGCAAGGTATCTGTTAGGAGTAGCTTCTTTATATACTTTGTTTAAAATTTCATCCTTTGATGTGGCAAACTTCTTTTCAAATCTTGACATTAAATCTTCGTCAAAGGTTTTATACAAATAATATTGAATCACTTTTTTTCCTAAATAAGCGCCACTGCCTTCATCTCCTAATACATATCCAAGGCCGGGACTATTTTTGGTAATTTTTTTACCATTATAAAACCCGGTATTGGAGCCCGTGCCTAAAATGCAGGCAACCCCTTTTGCATTTTGACAAGTGGCTCTTGCCGCAGCTACTAAATCGGTTTGTATATCTAATTTGGCTTTTGTGAAAACTGCTTTTAAGGCTTTTTTTAATTGAACAACATTTTGAGGATTACTTAAACCCGTGCCATAAAAATAAACCGCATCAACAGCGTCAAGCTTTATTTTATTTTTAAAAGTTTTTTCTACCAGTGTTTGAATTTCAGCAGCACTTAAAAAATAGGGACTAATTCCTATACTTTGAACAGTGGTTTTCTTATTGGAATGTACAATGGTCCATTGGCATTTGGTAGCCCCGCTATCGGCAATAATGTAATTCTTAACCATAGATAATAATCTTGTGTGTGAAAATAGCCTTTTTAGTGTAATTTTAGCCCGAATAAAACAAGCATGCAAGAAAAAAATAAATCCAATTGGTCGGCCCCTCTATTTTATGCCTTTTTAGTAATTGTGGGGGTAGTAATAGGTGTTTTTTTTAAGGGGAATTTACCATTAGGTTCTTTGATAGGACATAAGCAAGATCCTATGCAAGAAATCATGCAATTAATTCAATCAAAATATGTAGAGAAAGTGGAGGGGGATAGTGCAAGCAATCGTTTGGCGAATTATTATTTAGCACAATTAGATCCTCATTCTGTTTATATACCCCCTGCAGATTTAGCCGGAGTGAATGAGCAATTGCAGCCCAATTTCAAAGGTATTGGTATTGAGTTTATGCAGTTCCGAGATAGCATATTTGTTTCTTATGTAATGAAAGAAGGTCCTGCTGCAAAAGCAGGTATAGCCATTGGAGACATATTATTAAAGGCAGATGATAGCATACAATTGTCGGGTAAAAAATGGGAATCGGAAGAAATTAGAAAAAAAATAAAGGGACCTTCCAACACAAGTGTAAAATTATTAATTGCAAGAGAGGGTAAACAAATTAGAATATCTATTCCAAGAGACAATGTATCGGTATCACCTGTGGATGCTACTTATATTATAAGCCCCAATATTGGATATATCAGAATTAACAAATTTGCCGATAGAACCTATGAAGCCTTTATGCAATCATTAGATTCTTTAGTGCAAAAAGGCATTAAATCATTGGTGATTGATTTAAGAGGCAATGGTGGAGGCTTACTTTCAGAAGCTGTAGCTATTGCAGATGAATTATTGAGTGGTAATAAATTAATAGTTTATACAGAAGGAGCTAATTCTCCTCGTGTAGATTATTTCAGTAAAAGAGAAGGGTTGTTTGAAGAAGGTGCCGTGACTATTTTAATGGATGAAACTTCGGCTTCTGCGAGTGAAGTGTTGGCAGGTGCTTTACAGGATTGGGACAGGGCAAAAATTGTTGGCCAGCGTTCTTTTGGAAAGGGATTAGTACAACAACAATATAATTTATCGAATGGAGGTGCTTTGCGCTTAACTACCGCAAAATATTATACCCCATTGGGAAGAAATATTCAACGCCCTTATTCAAAAGGGAAGCAAGCCTATGAAGATGATTTCATTAATAGAATGCATGAGGATGCCATGGGTATGCAGGATTCTAGTTTTAAAGGGGAAGCCTACAAAACTCCTAAGGGACATTTAGTATATGGTGGGGGAGGTATTTATCCAGATAAATGGGTGAGTGAAAAAAATATTTTAATGGATTCTAGCTTTTCTATATTATGGGATAAAAGTTTATTGAACGATTTTGTGTTTCAATGGTATTTGAAAAATAAAACAGCTATTCAAACTATTAAAACACCTTCCGATTTTTTAAATCAATATGCTACATATGATTATTGGACTGCATTGAACCAGTTTGCTAATGCTTCGCAGAAGCCAAGATTAAAATTGATTGAAAAAAACAAGGCATTAGTACAAAGACAAATACTAGCCTTAGTAGCCAGGATTAAATGGTATAAGCAAGGTTATTATGAAGTGGAGAATGCTTTGGATCCGGTTTTTGCCACCATGCTTCCCTAGGCTTCTTTATACAATATGAGTTTTATCATATTTTTGACTGACTAGGCTCATTGAGGGCTTAGCCATATTAAGGCATTTTTGTTCTACAAATTATGTCTATAGCCTGTTATCATTGTGGTGCCTATTGTTTGGAAACTATTCAATTAGAAGATAAAAGCTTCTGTTGTGATGGTTGTAAAATGGTATTTAAGCTATTAGATGAAAATGGCCTCTGCCAATACTATGATTTATCTGATATGCCTGGGCTTACTGCGAAGGGGCATTTTGTTTCTGAAAAATATAATTATTTAGACAATACAGCTATCAGCGAGCAGCTTATTCAATTCAAACTAGGCGAGCAAGCGCATGTGGTATTTTATTTGCCGCAAATACATTGTGTGAGCTGTGTATGGCTTTTGGAAAATTTACATAAAATAAACGCTGGCATTATTCAGTCCAAAACACATTTTGAGAAAAAGGAAATTAAAATTGTTTTTAATACTTCTCTTATTTCATTAAAGCAAGTAGTTCAGTTATTGGCCTTTGTGGGCTATGAGCCAGTGATTCATTTAGGAGGTAATGATTGGTTAAAGAAAAAGAAGGTTAATAAAAAGCAGTTGTATAAAATTGGTATTGCAGGATTTTGTTTTAGCAATATTATGATGCTCAGTTTTCCAGAATATTTATCGAATAATGCAGTAGAGTTAGGACCTTTAAGACATTTTTTTATTTATATTAATTTATTATTATCGCTGCCTGTATTATTCTATAGTGCAAGCGGGTTCTTTATTTCAGCTTATACTGGTCTTAGACAAAAATGGTTAAATATTGATGCGCCTATTGCATTAGCTATTGCCGTTACATTTAGTAGAAGTGTTTATGAAATACTTAGTCAAACTGGTGCAGGCTATTTAGATAGTATGAGTGGTATAGTTTTTTTTATGCTTATTGGAAGATGGTTTCAGGATAAGTCCTATGATTCATTTGCATTTGATAGAGACTATCATTCTTTTTTTCCTTTAGGAGTTACTGTATTAGAAGAAGGTAAGGAAGTCAATAAAGCGCTTTCTTCACTTATTAAAGGTGAAATGGTTTTATTAAGAACTGATGAAATGATTCCAGCCGATGCTGTTTTACTAACGGAGGGGGCTTTAATTGATTATAGTTTTGTAACAGGAGAAAATGCGCCCATTGCAGTGGCCATAGGTGAAATGGTATATGCGGGAGGGATTCAAAAAGGAAGGTCTATTCAATTGGAAGTTTTAAAACTAGTGGGTCAAAGTTATATTACAGAACTATGGAATAGTCCTGTATTAAAGACGGAGAAAAATATAGAAAAATCCTTTGTGCATCCATGGAGTCAATATTTTACCATTATACTTTTTCTTATTGCAATTACAAGTGGAATTTATTGGAGTATATATGATAGCCATAAAATTTTACCTGCCGTTACTGCCGTATTAATTGTTGCCTGTCCTTGTTCCTTACTGCTTACAGTGAGTTTTACTTATGGTAATGTATTAAGATGGTTAGGCCGGGGTAAGCTCTATTGTAAAAATGCATCTGTTATAGAGGCTATGCATAAAATTGATACTATTGTCTTTGATAAAACAGGAACTCTTACCAATCATGAAGAGACGCACTTAGAATATACGGGGACAGCTTTAACAGTAAAAGAAATGGTAGCAGTCAAATCGGTTACTAGAGAATCCTTACATCCACTTAGTAAAATGATTACTCAATTTTTACGTTTACAAATGTCGGATCTTTCCGAATTTCAACAAATAGAAAACTTTATAGGTAAAGGCACTAAGGCTTACTGTGATGGCTTTGAGATAATAATAGGCTCGGCTTCTTTTTTAATGTCTAATGGAATAGCGATGGAAGATAGCGTAGAAAAAAATATAGAAGGGTCGCTGGTATGCTTGGCTATTGACGGGTTGTATAAAGGATTTTTTAAAATTAATCATAGTTATAGAAATGGGATAGAGCCAATGATGAAGGCTTTACAAGCCATGGGATATGAATTGCATTTATTAAGTGGGGATCATCCTACAGAGAAAGTGCATTTGGTTCAACTATTAGGCAACGAAATACCTATGTTATTTGAACAAAGCCCAGCCGACAAATTAAATTATATAGAGACACTACAAAATAAAGGACATCGGGTAATGATGGTAGGAGATGGATTGAACGATGCAGGGGCACTTCAAAAATCTAATGTAGGTATTGCTGTTACCGATCAAACACATTTATTTACACCAGCCAGTGATGCTATTTTAGAAGGTGGTCAAATGTATATGTTGAAAAATTTAATTGACTATGCTAAAAAGGCAAAACTCATTATTGTATTCATTTTCATTTTATCCATTCTATATAATATTATTGGAATGTATTACGCTACTAGTGCAAGGCTTTCTCCCATGGTGGCAGCTATACTAATGCCTATTAGTTCTATCAGCATTGTAGCACTATCTGCGCTTCTATCTTACTTGTTTTCTAGCAAGCTTAGAGCGCATAACTGATATATATCAGTTCCAAATTTGACCTATGTCATTAGCCAATTTGGGGTTTCCGGATAGATTTGTCGGAAATATATTCTTATGTCTGTATTCATATTATTAATTCTGGTGAGCGTTCTAGTAGCTGGTGGTTTTTTGCTGGCTTTTTTATGGTCGGTGCAAACAGGACAGATGGATGATGATTACACACCTTCCGTTAGAATTTTATTTGAGGATAGTGTAAAGGTGGATCAAAAAAAAGAACTAGAAATTTTACCCTCGTCGAAATAGCATCAAAATAGCTTCAAACTAAAAATATATAAAGTTTACTATCAAACATCATTCATCATTTAAATTATACTTATGCAAGTAGAAAGTTTTCAGTATGACAATAAAACGGTAAGGAATTTTGCCATTGCCACTATCATTTGGGGGGTTGTTGGAATGACAGTAGGATTATGGATTGCCTTGCAGTTGGTTTTTCCCACTGTATTAAACTTACAGCCTTATTTTAATTTTGGTCGTATTAGACCACTGCATACTAATGCAGTCATTTTTGCATTTGTAGGCAATGGTATTTTCATGGGTGTTTATTATTCTTTACAGCGTTTATTAAAGGCAAGAATGTTTAGTGATGTACTTAGTAAAATCCATTTTTGGGGTTGGCAGCTTATTATAGTAGCTGCAGCTATTACTTTGCCTTTGGGTTTTTCTACCGCAAAAGAATATGCAGAATTAGAGTGGCCTATTGATATTGCCATTACTTTAATTTGGGTAATTTTTGGATTTAATATGTTTGCTACCATTATTAAAAGAAGAGAGCGTCATTTGTATGTAGCAATATGGTTTTATATAGCCACTTTTGTTACAGTGGCGGTTTTGCATTTGGTGAACTCCTTTGAACTACCTGTTACCTTATTTAAAAGTTATAGTTGGTACGCAGGGGTACAAGATGCCTTGGTACAATGGTGGTATGGACATAATGCGGTAGCATTTTTCTTAACCACACCTTATTTAGGTTTGATGTATTATTTTATGCCTAAAGCGGCAAATAGACCAGTTTTTTCTTACAAACTTTCTATTATACATTTTTGGGCTTTAATATTTTTATATATCTGGGCCGGCCCACATCATTTATTATATACAGCACTTCCTAACTGGGCACAGAGCTTAGGCATTGTATTTAGTTTCATGTTAATATTTCCAAGTTGGGGTGGTATGATTAATGGTTTGTTAACCCTTGCGGTGCATGGGATAAAGTAAGAGAGGATGTGATTTTGAAATTTATGGTGGTAGCGGTAACGGCTTATGGTATGTCCACTTTTGAAGGACCTATGTTATCTCTAAAGAGCATTAACGCTGTGGCGCATTTTTCTGATTGGATTATTGCGCACGTGCATATTGGAGGATTGGGTTGGAATGGTATGCTTACGTTTGGAATATTGTATTGGTTAATTCCAAGAATTTATAAAACAGAATTGTATTCAAAGAAATTA
>Ga0114958_10001643_pt1 | contig 17336 bp, 19 predicted proteins | sample C_130208_EF_Meta_FD_89577 | JGI IMG/M metagenome (GOLD analysis project Ga0114958, IMG submission 89577) | Freshwater microbial communities from Lake Croche, Canada to study carbon cycling - C_130208_EF_MetaG | ecosystem: Environmental > Aquatic > Freshwater > Lake | place: Lake Croche, Canada...
AAAGGTTTCACACTCGTTGAAGTTCTACTACTAATAGTAGTACTCATTCTGGTAGGAGGACTTGGTTATATAGGATACAAACAAGTAAACAAGAAGTCTACGACTAGTACTGCAACTACAACACAAAAGAGTGCGGTGCAAAATACTAAAGCGAACGCTACCACTACAACAAAGCTGGACACAACAGTTCATGAGGTTGATATTAAGTTACAAACAGAAGCAGACATCAGTAAATTACCCGATTATACGCCAAGTAGCTTCAAGGCCTACATGCTGGATCTATTAAAGAATAATAAGTCTTTTACTAACAGTGAAGGAGTCGTAGAAACGGTGCAGTATTCAGTTAGTAAAATAAGCCAAGTAAATATTTCTGGCGGTACGGTACCGGTCGATAAAGCTGGAAATGGATATCCCGGTGGCGCCCCAGTAATTTGGGTGCTAACACCAGCAGGCACATGGGATAAAGAAGGTCTGAACGGTCCTGTTTGTAAAAGCAAGAATGGCGGTCTTATTTACGAAGAATTTGTTAAGCAATGCTCTAACAGCTCGGGTGAAATGGTTAATAATCCAAATGGCTCAATAACATCACTGGCTCAGTAATCTTGACAATTTTATCGGTATATCTACCGGTCATATCATTTCTCGCGCATATATTTAAGTTGTTTCCATATAGCCTATGGGCGACAATAACAATCGAAAGTAGCAGCTGCTTTTGGAGTATTGCATTCTACTTATTCAGCAATCACGCAACTGGCATGGTTCGAAAATCTGACTCTATCCCGAGCCAAGTATAAGCGCTATGGCCATCTATGAAAATAGATGGTCTTTTCTTATCATTGTTACACGATTGAACTGATATACTTAGATTGATGCGGGAATTTTGGAAGAATCAAAAGAGTAGATATTTTTTTGGCTTATTTTTGGCTACTATACTTATTTTCACCACTTATTCTTTTTTTAGTTTTATATTCTTACTTTGGGTTTTATCTTTATTCCTACCTAATATCTCTAAATTTAAGATTGGTAAAACTTTATGGGTCTATGCATTTTTTAGTGTCGGACTGATCACGACCTACTGCTTAGCTTGGTTTTTAGGAATATCAATAAAACCCATATTCTTTTTAATTTTCCTAGACATACTGGCGATATTTCTAGTTCAAAAGAAAGAAATAAATTTTGAAAAATCTAAAAGTCTCAATATTTTTTCGTGGAGAAGTATTATTGTAGCAATTCTAATATGTTTATATGTGGCCTTACCGGTATTAGTTCATCCAAATGCAGAAAATGTGCTAAGGCAGGCTTCTAAAACACAGGACGACATCAATCACGCAGCCATGATTGAAGCCGATCGAAGCATAAATGGCTTTCTATTTACTAGCTTTAAAAATTCAGAAAAATTTATCAATACAGGAATGAATACATACCCGCAGGGTTATCACATAAATGGCGCCTTCATTGAATCTCAAATAATAAAACTGCTCGGCAAGGACAATTTAAAAAACAGGATCGTTAGTTTCTATCTCTATAAAATTCTATGGCTCGGAATTGCGACATTTTTCATTTGCGAATTATTATTCAGTGTGTCAGATTTCTTTTTTGGAGTAAGTAAAAACAATTCAAAAGATTTAATTCTTGGCTTGGCAGGATTGAGTCTTTCTGGATATCTGCTAGTTTCTCTTTTTGGATACGGTTTTCAGTCATTTATAGGAGTGTTGGCTTACATGGCTTCAGGGATGATTATACTGATAAAATATTTTGAGTCCAAGCAAAATAATAATATCTATTTATTATTATTAGCAGCCTTCGGAATGGCGGTATCTCTAACCTGGATTTTACCAGCCCCCCTAATACTACTGCCCGTTGTTTATCTTGCCATTAAGGATTTAAATTTATCGAAAATCTTTAGAAAAGATAATTTAGGAGTACTTTTGTCCAATTTGGGTGTTTTCATACTATTAATAATGTCTCTTACGCCAGTTTATTTGCAGTTTCATTTTGTTAATGAAGCAATTGCGGCAATAGATTCTGATGGAGCAGTTCCGCCGATTTATTGGATTTCTGCGGTGGCAATTTGGACTATATTTTATATTCTTTCAAAAATATCTGGTTTAACTAAAAAATATAGGCATTTTTTCATTGTTTTAGGAATCTTCCCTTTAGAATTTATATCATTTGCCATATATCAACAAATAAGATTTGGTCATCAGTTTTACTACAGTATCAAAATAACATTTTTAGTTTCACTAATAGGCCTTATACTTATTGTGCCATTATTAATCAGACTAGGATCAAAACGATTTAGTTCCATAAAACTCATACTATTATGTTCTTTATTAGTAATAGTCCTATTGCCACTGCTACTAGGACTTAATGCAAGAAAATCTCTTTACCCCCTAAAGGGTAAGTCTTCAATTGGTTATAGCGCAGCCAGGGCAGCATTAAATTGCGGTGAGAATGATAAATATATAGTTATTCTGACCAATAAACCCGAGGAAAGTTATCTATCAACCAAAACATGCGCCGATCTTTGGGTTTACGGAAATAATATAGAGAAGCAAACAATATCTAAGCTGAATGAAGGGGTCAACTCTCAGAGCACTTGGAAACAAATTAATATTCCAGGATGGTTAGATGAAAATATTCAAATTATTAGACCGTGACTATTCAGGTTTATATAAAGGATAGTCGACAGTAAGTTCTTCTCCCGAATTAATGTCTTTTATTGCTCTAAAAGTAAACCCCCCATAAAACTCAACAAATTCACAAGTAGGAGTTTTAGAAAAATTAATGAAACCGCCCAGAGGTGGGCGAATAACACCCATGATGCAGCAGAATTAGTAGACAGGGCTAAACCTGAAAGTCTAGATGCTAAATTTGTGAAGGCAAGGGATTTAGTATTTTTAGAGGCTGCACTCGCTATAATCACGCAACTACCATAGTTCGAAAATCCGACTCTATCCCGGAGCCAAGCATAAGCACTATGACCATCTATGAAAATAGATGGTCTTTTCTTTTCAATTTATTTCAATATACTTATGCTTAGAAATAACTAGATAACAATACAGATAAAAGGAACATATCTACGATGGGCAAGATAAAAGACAATAAAGGCTTCACTATAGTGGAAGGTCTAATAGTAATAGTGCTCATTCTCGTAGGAGGACTAGGCTATCTAGGCTTTAAACAAGTAAACAAGAAGTCTAAGACTAGTACTTCATCTACTACAGCTGCAACCACAAAGACCGCTACTCCAACAACCACAAAGACCGCTACTCCAACAACCACAACTACTCCTCCCCAAAATAGCTTCACTGAAGCCGCTACTAAGCCCCTACCGAGAACACTCACGCTTGATCAAGCTGCAGAGTTAACGGCTGTAGTTAATAAAAAACATGCTCTTCCCCAGGATTACATACCCGAACTTGCGAGTGTTCGAAGTGGCCAGTTACGCCCTGAAGCATCACTAGCTTTAGAAGAGTTATTTTCAGATGCCGAAAAAACTAGCCTTCATCCAAAGATAGTCAGTAGCTACAGATCATACTCGAAGCAAATAACGACATATAACTACTACGTAACACAGTACGGGCAAGAAAAAGCTGATACAATTAGCGCACGACCCGGGCACAGCGAACATCAAACCGGCTTGGCGGTTGATGTCGGCAATGCTGATGGGTCGTGTGAATTAGATATATGCTTTGGCGCCACAGATTTAGGTAGATGGCTTGCCACACACGCACAGCTATATGGGTTTATAATTCGCTATCCGGAGGGTAAGGAAGCTGAAACGGGCTATCAGTATGAACCTTGGCATATACGTTACATTGGTAGAGACACAGCAAAATCTATATATGACTCTAAAAAAACACTTGATCAGTACTACGGAGTCGATGCAGGTGGATATTAAATACAAAGTTCCATCGACTTGGTCTGGTGGAGAATATGGAAATGGCGACACAATCGACGATAATGAAGCTATTACTCTAACAGCACCCGACGGCTTTGTGATTCATATGGCAATCAGCAGGCTCGTTCGTGGGTGGACACAAGATAGCCCGGCGGCGACGGTTCTTGCGGTGCAAAACAGTTCCAAAACAGACTTGACTTGGGTCATCGTTAACCACGACGCTGGTACGAGTGGGCCGGTAAGTCTGCAGATTGCCAATACCAAGGATGTTCCGACAGTAGGTAGTAAAAAATTCAGCGGAACATCTATTTACAAGATTGGTGAAGTTGATGGAGCGGGAGTTTACCTAGAGATATACGGTGGATACAGTACAGATATGAACTTAAATGATTTCAATAATAGAGAATCTGTTAGGCAGGCAAAGGCAATATTCGAGAGTGTATCTATTGGAATATAGTTCTCACTTCATCCACCACTTAGAGCCAAGCATAAGTACCACGACCATCTATGAAAATAGATGGTCATTTCTTTTTTGTTAAATTATAAAAACTTATTTTTTATTGTGAGAAAATGAATACATGGCAACCTATAGATTAATAAATATATATGAAAACACCACAACTTAGAGGACTAGATAAAGTCATAATTGGAATTGCGGGCATAATTGTTGGGATACTAATGGTATTGGGTATAAGATTCGTATCTTATGAGCCACCAAAAGATGTCCATTATCATGCTAACTTTGCAGTCTACGTCGATGGCAAGCAAGAGCAGTTAAGTAACCCGCTATTGTATGAAGAAGTATCTCAATGTAGCGACAGTACTGAAAAGAAACCTGGTGAACGAGCTCATTTGCACGAAAACATTAAAGATTTAGTTCATGTGCATGATGCTGCAGTAACTTGGGGTAATTTTTTCCAAAATATAAATTGGAATATTGGCACTAAGTACTTAGATACCTCCGAGGCTTTATTGATTAATACTGATGACAAAAGAGTTACCTACTTATTAAACGGCGAACAGGCAAGTGATATTACCAATAAGGTTATCGACAGTAAGGATAGATTACTTGTAAGCTACGGCTCTGCAACTAAAGAGGAGTTAAAAAAGCAATTCGATAGTGTTGCCACAACGGCGGAAAAGTATAATGTCACAAAAGATCCTAAATCGTGTAGCGGTGGTCATCGCAACGACAGTATAAAAGATAGATTGAAGCATTTATTTTAATAATTAATTGAGTAGACTAGTCGACCAAGTAGGGTATCAAGTGCGCCCAAAAAAAAGAAGATCGTAGAATCATTTGGCATGAATTAGTCTACGAGAAATAAAAATTATATTTATGTGCACCAGATGCTATACAATAAACAAGAATGAAATACGCCATAGACGCTAAGAAAATAACCAAAAAATTTAAAAATAAAACGGTTGTTGATGGTATCAACTTGCAGGTTGCAGAGGGCAGCATCTACGGATTCCTTGGGCCTAATGGTGCCGGTAAAACGACGACAGTTAAGATGCTTATTACTCTCCAAACACCCACAAAAGGCGATGCGACAATACTGGGTAAAAGCATCACAAAAGATGCTGGGGATGTCCGCCTTACCATTGGTGCAGCCCTCCAGGAAGCATCGTTAGATAATATGCAGACCGGCAGAGAACTGCTGCAAACACAGGGCTCTTTATATGGACTAAGCTCAGCACAAATAAAAACCAGAATTGCAGAACTTGAAAGCTTGATTGATATAGGGCCAGCACTCGATGATTTGATAAAGACTTATTCTGGCGGAATGAAACGACGGGTTGATTTGGCAGCAGCGCTAATACATAATCCTTCCGTATTATTTCTCGACGAGCCTACGACTGGCCTAGACCCTGCTAGCAGAAATAAAATTTGGACTGAGATAAAAAAACTTAATGTAGATTATGGAATGACCATATTCTTGACTACGCAATATCTAGAAGAAGCGGATGAACTAGCCGATATTATAGGGATTATCAATAATGGCAAGATTGTTGCCGAGGATTCACCTGCAAAACTTAAGATGCAAATCGGTAATGACATCATTGTTGTAGAGCTCAAGTCAGAACTGAAAGAATTTAAAAAACTAGAGAAAATAACCGGCGTTACATCTGTAAAAGTACGCAACAAAACACTGTCTATTTATGCAAAAAACGGTGGAGCTGTTATTTCGAATGTGGTGAGTACGCTGCATGATTTGAATGCAACTGTAGTAAATGTAGAAATTCGAAAACCTACGCTAGACGATGTCTTCCTAAAGGTAACAGGGGAGGTTCAATAACATGGAAGAAACACGTATCATAGCTTCTTCTGCTAGTTTTTTTAAAGATTTACGAACAGTAGCAAAACGCGCGATCCGATTGGCGAGCCGCGAACCAGAGACACTAATTCCGGCTATCGTAATTCCATTATTTTTCTTTGTAGTAAATGTTGGAGCATTGAGTGATATATCCAAATTTGCTGGTATTGCAGACTTTAAAGCCTTCCAGCTGCCGGTCGCAATTGTCTTCGCCGTTACCGGTATATCGAGAGCGTCATCATTAGTGTCAGATATCCAGAGTGGCTATTTTGATAGATTGTTAATTTCTCCGGTCAGTCGTCACGCGCTATTACTGGGTTTAATGGTTTCTGATATGTTAGTTGTAGTTCTACTGAGCATACCAGTCATAATCCTTGGATTAGCTTTGGGGGTAAGTTTTGCCTCAGGCGTATTGGGTATACTAGCGTTTATACTACTAGCATCTCTTTGGGGACTAGCATTTACAGGGTTCCCTTACGCTATCGCACTCAAAACAGGAAACCCTGGCGCAGTTAACTCATCGTTTTTACTATTCTTTCCATTCGCATTCTTGACCACTACTTTTCTACCAAAAGCAGCGTTGACTGGCTGGCTTGCAACTGTAGCTGCATACAACCCAGTTACCTACCTTCTTGACGGACTACGTTCTCTTACTACAACCGGGTGGGCCGCGAAAGATTTACTTCCAGCTCTAGCTGCCATTGGTGCAGTAGGGTTGCTTTCTCAAATACTCGCATTTAGAGCGCTAAAAGGCCGTACTGAACGCAAGTAGCGTGTTTTTTTCAATCCGGTATCGGGACTCTTATAGTTTTTTTTTAAGCTTAAGGTTATAATTTATTAGTGGATTTAAACAAAGCTGAAGAATTTTTAAATTTATATTCTAATGATCTAAAAAGTGCTATTCAGGCACTCGAAACCGTATATTTACTCAAAAACCCAGAGAAGAAAAGGAAACAGAAAACAGGCCCAACTGTCGTTGAGCTAGTCGATATTACAAAAAAATATAAAATTGGAAATCAACACATCGAAGCCCTCAAGGGCGTTTCGCTTACAATTGGGCAAGGCGAGTTCGTTGCAATTACCGGCAGTAGCGGTAGTGGCAAGAGTACGCTCCTGCAAATTATCGGGGGGCTAGATAAGCCAACATCTGGAAAAATCATAGTTGACGAAAAAGATATCTCAAGGCTAAGTGATAGGCAGCTCTCTGACTTTAGAAACAAAACAATCGGATTCGTTTTTCAGTTCTTCTACTTGCAACCTTTTTTGGATTTAAAAACCAATATTCAGGTTCCCGCCATGTTTACTAGAAAGAAATTATCCGAAACAAATGAGCGAGCTGTTGCTCTAGCTGGCGAAGTTGGTCTCTCGGATAGAATTAAACACCTGCCCAAAGAATTATCGGGAGGCCAAATGCAAAGGGGTGCTATCGCCAGGGCCCTTATTAATAACCCAAAGGTTTTGCTTGCAGATGAGCCTACCGGCAATCTTGATAGCGCGAATGGCAAATTGATTATAGAGCTGTTCGAAAAAATTCGTAAAAGATTTAACACCACTATTATTATCGTAACTCATGATTCTAAAGTTGCGGCTATGGCGGATAGAGAAATTACCTTAGCTGACGGAGCACTAAAGCAATGATGCGAATAAAAAGTACACTTATTCTAGCGCTCACGAAACTAAAAACTCGTAGAGTTCGGCTCACGATTTCAGTTGTAATTTCTGGTTTACTTTTAAGTCTATTGGCAGCAGCATCGCTAATTTCGAGTGGAGTTTTTTCCAGCTTAAGCACATTTTCTTCAGATGGCTTTGGTAATCGTTTTATAGTCAGCGGAGTTACTTCTCATGAGGATTACAACATAACTTACAGCCAGAGCATTATTGACAGGGCCTCTGCAATTCAAAAGCAGATTATTGCTCAGAAAAAAGCTTATGCAGCAAGAGTGGGCATTACCTATGATCCAAACACTGAGCGGGCACCATACGTGGATGCTTATAACGCAACAAACAGTGTAAAGCAAGTAAATAATTTATCGATTGGTGGTGCGCAAGCTCTCAGTGAATATTCGGCTTCAAACCCAATCCCCGGTCTAAAAAACATGAAGAATGAACTTAAATCATTTAATCCAATTGGCTACTTCCAGATGCGAGCCCTCGGTCCACGGTCAATTTTCAGTGCGAACTCAACTCAACCTTATCTGCAAGTTCTGAAATCAGGACAAGAATCATTTCAGGCTACCGGCACGAACTTAAGCTCAACCCAAACTGCCACCGAAATGTTTAACGCAACGTGGGCTTTGGCTAGTAAAGATTTAATGAAACCATTTTTGCTACCTGGTGCGACTACAGAGCTGGGTGTCGATAAGTCAATGCCAATAATTGCTCCATACACAGCAGTGGAGCAATTTCTTGGCCTACCGCCTTTATCAAAAAATGCTACTTCGAACCAAAAATTAGATAGGATAAAGTTTGTTAGAAGTAAGGCTCAGACAATTACTTTTAGCGTCTGCTATCGTAATGCATCAAGCGCAAAAGAACTAACCGATGTAATCACTCAACAGCAAGAAATTAAACAAAACAAAAATAATAAGGACTATCAAAAACCTGAATATATAAAGGATGTACCAACAACAGCCTGCGGGTCGCCTCCCGTAATTAGGGACGTTAGAACTCCAGAAGATGTTGCCGATGCAAATAAGAATATCATTTTTAATCAAAACTTTGGAGAACAGGTTCCGGCCGCCACAATTTTAAATTTTAAAGTCGTTGGCATTTCGGCAGACACTTCGAATGGCGGTTTTGACTTAACTCAGATACTTAGCTCTTTATTGGCATCTAGTATTTCTGGGCGTACGAACATGCTGTGGTTTAGCCCTATAGAGACCAGTGAAAAAATGCCAGTTTACAAAGAAATCTTTGGAGACCTAAGTATTCCGGCCGCCAGTGACTTCTACTTTGCTGAACTTCGAAGTGCTGCTGATGAAAAAGCTGTTCTTGCGGCTGGTGATTGTATTAGCAAAATAAGCAACAATCCAAATACGGATCCCAATGGTTCAGGAATAAAAAAATGCGAAGCAGAAGGAAAATCTTTCATTCTATCTCCATATGGAAGCAGTAGCTATGCCTTGTCTGGCCCCAAAAAGACGTTTAGCAAATTTTTTGGTTATGCCTCAGAGCTGTTCATTGTTTTATCTGCTCTAATCATGCTTGGTACAGTTGGAAAGATAATTTCTGACAGCAGGCGTGAAACTGCAGTATTTCGAGCCATAGGCGCCAAGCGCTCAGATGTCGCCCAGATTTATCTAACCTATGTATTTTTTTTGGCAATACTCATATTTATGTTTGCAATATTAGTGGGGGGCGGAATAGCAATTTATGTCCAATCGCAGTATGCATCATCATTTACGGTTAGCGCGCTTATAGCTTTTAATTCTACGGATCTAAACAAACAATTCTCACTATTCGGATTTTCATTAAAAGGGGTGTTGTCTATATTAGTAATTGCTGTCAGTGGTGCAATAGCAAGTGCAATAATACCCCTTATATCAAATTTGCGGCGAAGTCCCATGAAGGATATGCGCGACGAAAATTAATTTTTTTGATTTTCCATACTTGCTAGTCATGTAGACGTTTTGAATACAGAATAAGAATGGATGAAAAAGCTATTTCAAAGGCAACTTGGTATTCAATGAGATAGCCTTTTTGTGGTGTCACGTAAAGCGCACACATCACACCAGCGATAAATTCTATAATCCATAAATACGTTAGGCTGCGATGATGTTTGTATTCTATGGCAATAATTCCACTAAGTAGAAGCTGTGATGCAAAAAGAATACTGCTAAGCGTCGTGTGGAGCGCACTCACGAATGCGTTAATCGAGTATGGGGTTATCGCAAGGCCAATGAGTAGCATAGCAAATGCCCAGAAGAAATTTTTCAGTAATTCATTTTTGTTTCCCAAAAGCCGTGCAGCTAAAATGAAGATAATCGCTGGGGCAATTAATGAGATTAAATAGGGAATTAGGGTGACGGCATAAATACCAAAATAACTGACCCCACAGTTCGCGACTAACCCATGAGGTTTTATGATGCAGCTTACAATAACACCTAGAATAAACAATAGTAGCGAAAGGGAGAGGTAGGCGCTTAATTTCTTATACATTTATTTAAGTATACAGAAAGTCTTCTGAAGATATTAAGATAAATATAATAGTGCAAGATGATTTTCCTATTTCACTAAAATTGGTACAATTACTAAACAATGGAAAAATTTACACCCCAGAATATCGATAGTTCAGAGTTTAATGCAGGTGTTAACTTTGAGCGTATTGCACTCAGTGAACTTGAAGCAATCGCCCGATCGACTGGTAAAACGGTAGAAGAAGTTATTGAAAATAACAGGCAAACCAACCCAAATCTTTAATTTTCGCTCAGTATGAGTCGCATTATGTTTGTATCAACAAACGTGAAACCATTCTTAAGATAAAGCCCATGCGCATCCTCTCTTTTGCTTGAGCTCGTAAGCTCTATTCTATCCGCGCCCTTTGCTGAAGCTTGATCGATAACAAATTTAAGCATGATTCCGGCAAACCCTTTTCGGTGGTGTTCTCTTGCAACCGAAAAGTCTTCGATACGCGCAGTTTTGTGGCCGATAGAGTCATAAGGATCGATTAACGTTGTCATTGCAACTGCTCGCTCAGCCAACATACCTAAATAAAGATGAGATGTGCTGCTTGTGCAAACTTTTTGTATTTCATCACGATCATGGCTGAAAGTTTCCGTTAAATGAAGACTGGCTAGTAGGGCGTCATAATCTTTGGCAAGCTGTGGATCATAAATGTGTGATTCGATGATTTTTAGTGATTCCATTTGTATTAGTATGCTTTATTTATTTTGATCTGCAAATTGAATTTTTTTAATAAAATAAATCCTCTACAATTAAGCTATGCCAATTCATAAAAATATTTTTTCGGATAAAGAAGCTTGGGGGATTTACCGGCTTTCAGCATTTGGAGAAGCATTCGGCTGGACACTTTTAATAGCTGCTCTTGGTGCTCAAAAATATCTAATGCATGGAAATAAGATCCTGGTACTTTTTGCAGGACAGATTCATGGGATCCTCTTTTTTGCATATATTGCAGCAGTGCTTGGTACTTATGCTAGCCTAGGCTGGTCCTTTAAGAAAGCTTTTTTGATCGGACTTATGAGTGTGCCGCCCTACGGTACACTCATTGCTGAGATGCTCTTAAGTAAACTCAGAAAAATTAAGCATGAATCATTAAAGACGACGGTGAGAGTTTTTGCAATTATTCAAAATGACAAGAAATATTTATTCATTGAAAAAAATGAAGAAAATAGCTGGACCCTACCAGGTACCGTAGTCGGCAACCAGAACATCGAGAAAACAATGCAAAATTATTGCAGAAATTTTCTCAACCTTAAAACGGATAAAATTTTATTACAGCATATACGACGGCAACAGATTGAAAAAGAGCAATACCTTGATTTCTTTTTTAAAGTCGAAAACACAAAAGGTACTACATTGCTACAAACAATCGGTAAAAATAAATTATTTGAGAATGTGAGATTTTTAAATTTGGATGATGAGGTGCTGAGCAAAAAATACAATTTCATTAAGAAATCTACTCATCTCTTCTTGTAGTGCTGTATACTTTCATTAGATATTATTTTTTTGGGGAGGATACTACATGGAAAAAATTACTAGAAAATCTACTCGTATCGGGGTTGCTGGATTTGCACTGTTGGCAAGTGGTTGCAGCTTGACTCCTGAGCCAGCGGTTGCTCAACCAAAAGGTGTTTTTGTACCCGTATCATGCAAAAATCAAAAACTTTATAATTTAAATATTTCCAAACCCATAGCGCAAGAAGAATATCAAAAATTAACTGACACAGACCACACTATTTATGCTATTGCCTGCCAAACTGCCAACATGATTGGAAAAAAGACGCTTCAGCTTTATTTCCATCATTCGAGCAACGTTATTTTTAAAAATAGTTCAGATTATGACAGCTATGATTTTATCTGGAGCAACACAAAGACGGGCACGTATGGAGATGTTACTTTTGCCGTAAAAAATAATGGAGAGCCTAATCTGAAAAAAATTACAAATGCTATGGCTGGAAGAGCTGCTGGGAAAAATCAAGAAGCAGTTTCGTTCGATAAGGAAAGTGGTTCCTGGGATATCCTATCTACTGGCAACATCGGAGGGCATAAATTACCACAAATTGAAACGCAAACACTTTTAAACAATCCTGATCAAAAAACAATGACTACACTTGCTCAAGAGAGTTTCGTAGCAGGTCTTATTGCACTAGGCCAGCCAGAATAAATTTTGACATTCGCACACTACAGTGATGTAATTAAACTCGCACTTTGACATCTCAAGAGAGGAAGTAAAATGGGAATAGCTGCCATCAGCTTGTTCTTTGCCTATATTTTCCTGTTTTATATTTTACAGGGAACCGTAAGCAAGCGGGCAAACGTATCTCTGGTAAAAGCAGATGACGCAAAACTGAGAGGGATGTTTATAATTATCTCACTCTGTTTCTTGTGTTACGCCGAACCAGGGCTCCGCAACCAACACAGCCTTAACTATGCATTGATTCGTTCCATTGGACTTTTTTTGCTGATTAAGGGATTCATCCTTAGCATTCAAGCACAAAAAGCATTAGGAGCGAATTGGATGGGTGCTGTTGGTCTTCACAAGTACCATAGATTGATTACGCATGGACCGTATCGGTTCATTCGTCATCCTATGTACGTAGGCATCGCGATTTCTCAAATCGGTATTGCGCTTTTTTCTATGAACCGATGGATGGCTTTTGCTTGCTTCTTTTTTACACTTTCCTTTATGGTTCGTGTTCCGGAAGAAGAGCAATTGCTTTCTAATCATTTCGGCAGAAAATTTGCTAAATACAGAGAAGAAACAGGATTGTTTCTTCCTCGTCTCTTGAGGCATCGTTGAGGAGCGATAGCCCCTTGTGTCTTGTGGTAATGCACGCGACCAAGGGGCTTTCACCTTGGTTGCTAATAATACTTAATTATGTTAAAATATCTATATGAATAAGAATGAACGACAGCGCAAGCCGCGTATTTCGCCAGAAGTACAACAGAAAAGAGCAGCTAATATTGCTATTAAAACTGCAACTAAACTTGATGTTTCAGGCTATGATGCTATTTTAGCGACTAGACCTCCGGGGGATATTTTAAAGGATACAGACACTAGCTTTGCATCTATTTATGGGAGAGGTGAATATCCTGTCAACACTTTTTCAGATGTTGTTGCCTTACATACCTTACCTCTTGAAGTAGTAACTCTGTTTGATGGTAAAACAGGACTCGTACTTGGCATTAATGAAGTAACCCAAGAATCTATACAAAAAAGTGCGGAAGCAAAATTATCCAAAGGTGAGGCTTTGAGTCCGCAAGAAACAGCGTATGTTCTGGGAAAGATAGCTGTAAAAGAATAAAAAGAATTTAAAGTGATATTTGAAAACTTTCGAGCTCGAAAATAAGAGAATTTAACTCTTTAATCTTTAAGTGAATTTGTCGCTGAACAAATCGTAGCACTTCAAGGTTATCAAGTAAGAAATAAAATACTCAGAAGTAGATAAGTTAAGCGCTTTTGCTTAAGTATTTATTGGCATGCTATAAATAGCCGTAATGACTGAGAAAATAAAAGAGAATTTTTGCGGGCTGCCGCTTCCCGATAACGAGGAGGTGCTACTGCTGCAAATTGAACAAAACTTTGATATGCCAGGTGAAGCGCTTGGGACGGATTTACTGGCTTTTGCTATTTTGCAACGAGGAAAGTATTTAAGTATGGCTATCCAGCGCGATATAGATCAATGGATGGATTCTATTGATGCTCGCATGCAATCAGTTCAAAGTGCTAGAGAATTTACTGCCGGCATAGAAGCAGGCTATTCGTTTATTATTGGTACCATATCAGCCTTTCGGTATATCAGAGGAGACTACAGTAGCATGAAAGATTTTCTTAGAGATGGGCCGGGTCGAGGTGATATACCTCTGCTTGGACGAAAAGAAATAGATAGGCTGTATAGCGTTATGAATGGAAGTGCAATTATTGATCATGGATCACACGGCGATTATGCAGAGACAAGTGCGGATATTGCATATTATGACACCTGGGATTATGTATTCGAATCTTTAGCGCTTGAGGAAATGATTAACAAAGAAAAGCAAAATATTTCAGATATGCTTTCGATAAACTACCGTGAAAAAGACGAGCAAGTCTTGATAGAAACGCATATAAAGGGTTTCGAGAGAGGTTTGCAGAACGGAGTAGAGTTATATCTCCAAGTTGCAGAGGAGAAGGTGATTGATCAAATTGAAAAAATGTACGACTAGATATACATATTCATTTGTTGCTCTATAATAAGCAGTAGCAGAATCATATGTACAAGATAAATAAAAGACGACGCAACAACTATAAAATCATCATAATTCTTTTTGTCTTTATTCCTTTAGTAGGACTGCTTGCAGGAGGCGTATGGTTTCTAGTCCTTAAGAGTAATAAAACCACCACGAGTAATTTTACTCAGGCAAATGGGCAGGTAGCCACGATAGCGGAAGCTACGCAGGTTTTTTCCACTGAAAGCTTTTCTATTTCTTTGCCAAGTACCTGGGTATTTATAGGCAAGTTGCAGCCCGCAGCTGACCAAACGTACTATAAATACCAGGATAAGAATCCGAAATACAGTAACCGATTACTCGAAATATATGTAGACAATTATCCAACTAATTTTTCGTTCAATAGGGTGTTGCCGGTTCAAATTGAGAATAACAAATTAGTTCCTTCAGATAATGTGTCCGATGACTGTTCTTCGTTTAATGGCATGCCGGTGAATGCGGTTGCAGCAGGTCAATGGATAGCAAGTTGGCAAGGAGTTTCATTCAACTGTTCAGTTAATCAGCCAAGAAATTATGTTGCTGCCGCAACTGTTTCAAATGGTGTTGGTATACCACTTTATGGGTCAAAATCAGGGACGCATCGGTATGTGTTTGTATATATAGATCAAAATTCGGCTCCTAATTACACGCTTTTTGGTCCGTTTCTTAAAACTTTCCAGCCCCTTTAAAAAAAGGAGTATACTTAAAAAGTATTAATAATTAAAGCTTGTTTTGTAATGATGGAATCACGCGTGAATCGTGAGCTGTGCCGCAACTGTGAATTCAATATAATTGAATAAGTCAGATACATCGCAAAATAAGTATGGTAAATGATCTCGGGCAAGATCTTTCTATTACTTTTTTGTAGTTGATTGACTCTTCCTCGAGGGAGTCTTTTTTAATGGAACGAACCATGGAGCGTATGCAAACTTTCGCAGATCCTGCACTAGCAAGTGTTGAGCGGCTACGGCATGACATTGAAAAAAACGGTTCCATTAGTGCTGAAGTATGGCAACGCGTGATAGACGAGGAGATGAGCCTTGTAGCGGAGGGTTTGCGAGGAAATGTTACGACTTCGTTTGACTTTATCTACTCAGGAAACTCACTGCGCGCCGCCGATGGCGAATCGTTCACGGATATTGCACAAAAAGGCGTTGATTATTTTTATAACAAATCGCAGCAAGATGAGCGCTATGAATTTGCCTACAAAAGGGCCTGCCACGAACAGGCCGAAGCTGTACTCGCACAGCGGCTGGCGAATGGAGAGATTAACGCTCAAACAATAATAACCATTTCACCTTATCCTGAAGAAGCAGCCCAAAAATATGGTGATGCATTCATGCAGTCTATTGGCTATCATCCAAAGCGTAGTGCAGCTCTTTTGCGAGCTATTGAAAAAACTGATAACGGCATTCGGATGCATAGCCGTGTCATTGAGAACTCTGATTTGCGACGCTGGAATGATACTTGCTTTGAGGGGAACATTAAAAGCACCGATGAGGCATTGGCTCGTCAGCTTTATTATGCAGAGCCTGCCCACATTGTTTTAGATAAAATTGAAAATCAGTATGCACCGATAAAAGATACTGATCCCCGGGAAAATGTATGGAATTTTTTGAAAAACCAAAAAGAGCTATCTCAGCATTATTTTTCAGAAATTGAAAAGCTTAGTAACTCTAGCCTGGAGGGTACCGAGCTAAAAGAAGCGCTTAATACACTACGATACAATTTCTGGTCTGCCATTCGCTTGAGAAATGATGCAGGGAAGCAACGCTATCTTGAAGGTACGGCACCGGGAGTCGTCATGGAGCAGGCGGGCAAAGAAATGCTAAGCCGAAGAGAGGTATTTGTCTCCTGCGGAATGAACGTTGTACCAGTAAATAGAATGAATCAGGCGCAGATGCAACAAGAGTTATTTGGGCAGGGTATCCGTTCATGCGTTTCATGTCCTTTCTGTAAAAAAACGGTATCAGCTCGATTTAGTGCAGCCCAAAAAACAATAGAATGTTTAAATAAGAAATGTGGAGCAAAAGTTAACAGTAGCGGCAAAAGAATTGATCAAGCTAAAGATAAAAAAAAGAATAAATCTTTTGCAGACTTCGTTTTAGAAATATTTATGAGTTTGTCTTGACGCTAGTGCTAGTCAAAATGATTTTCTAGATAGAGTAGATGTTTTTCTTTAAATTTCCTAAATTCAAATTTATTGAATCCATTTTTCTTAATAAATGAACTTATTTTTTCACTACCAATATAGTGGGGCATCATGACGTATGAAGCACCTTCCTCGTATAGTTTTGAAGCTTGCTCAGCAGTGTCGGCTGCACAAACAAAAACAGCCAAAGGATTATTCTTTTCAAGCCATCGAAGTAAAAAGAGATTGATCTCATTATCGCCAATTGTCGAGACAACCATTCGCACCTTCTCCATATTTATTTCCGTAAGTAGTTCCATATCAGTCGCATCCCCATAGAGGAAGTTAATATTCTTTCTCTCTAAGGTATCGATGACCTCCGGATCATAATCTATGACTACAAACCGTTTTTTAAGCTGACCCATAACTCGAATGAATTCTTGTCCACCACGGTTATAGCCAAATAAGACCATATCAAATCGATCCGTCTTAACTTTTTCTTGCAATGTTTTCTTTCTTTCAAACATAGTAAGACTTTTTTCGAAGCGCGCAT
>Ga0114958_10001646_pt1 | contig 17325 bp, 29 predicted proteins | sample C_130208_EF_Meta_FD_89577 | JGI IMG/M metagenome (GOLD analysis project Ga0114958, IMG submission 89577) | Freshwater microbial communities from Lake Croche, Canada to study carbon cycling - C_130208_EF_MetaG | ecosystem: Environmental > Aquatic > Freshwater > Lake | place: Lake Croche, Canada...
AACCTCTTGCATGGATTACTTCTAATGTAACTACTATGTCTTCTATGTTTTATGGTGCACTTGCATTTAATCAAACTCTTGCATGGAATACTTCTAATGTAACTAATATGGGTTCTATGTTTTTTAATGCAATTGCATTTAATCAAAATATTTCAGCATGGAATACTTCTAAAGTAACTAATATGTCTTCTATGTTTTGTGGTACGAATGCATTTAATCAAACTCTTGCATGGGATACTTCTAATGTAACTAATATGGGTAATATGTTTAATGGTGCACTTGCATTTAATCAACCTCTTGCATGGAATACTTCTAATGTAACTACTATGTCTTCTATGTTTTATGGTGCACTTGCATTTAATCAAACTCTTGCATGGAATACTTCTAATGTAACTAATATGGGTTCTATGTTTAATGGTGCGAGTGCATTTAATCAAAATATCGCATATAATTCATCTACAGGGGCTTGGAATACTTCTAATGTAACTAATATGGGTTCTATGTTTTATAGTGCAATTGCATTTAATAATGGTAATCAACCTCTTGCATGGAATACTTCTAAAGTAACTGATATGTCTTATATGTTTTGTCTTGCGAATGCATTTAATCAACCTCTTCCATGGGATACTTCTAAAGTAACTGATATGGGTAATATGTTTAATGGTGCACTTGCATTTAATCAAAATATTTCAGCATGGAATACTTCTAATGTAACTACTATGTTTAATATGTTTTCTGGCGCATATGCATTTAATCAAAATATTTCAGCATGGAATACTTCTAATGTAACTAATATGACTGGTACATTTCGTAATGCACGCGTATTTAACCAACCTATTGGAAATTGGAATACTTCAAAGGTAACTGGTATGCAAAATATGTTTTATGGTGCACTTGTATTTAATCAAAATATTTCAACATGGGTTGTCACTCTCGTGGTTAATATGCTTACTATGTTTACTTTTTCAGCAATGCCGCAGAGCCCTACAACTAATTATACAACTATAGCTGCAAAAGCTACTGCTTTAGGACAATCATTATTTTAATTTTTTAATTTTTTTATTTTTTTAAGTTTCTATAGATAAATGTCACTTGATAAAGAAATTTTAAAAGAAACTGCTAAAGAACTTGGAGAAATTGGAGAAATTGGTGACCTTCCAAAAGAAGAAGTTCAACAAGTAGAAGAAATTGTTGAAGAAGTCAAAGAAAAAGTTGAAGAAATTCAAGACGCAGTTGAAAAAATTGTTAAAAGTGAAGAACTTAAAACTGTTATTAGAGTTGTTGAAGAACTTCCAAAAACTTTTCAGTGTTGTCTCCCTTTTCTATCCAAATTTTGGGTGAACGAGAAACAAAAATAATTTCTAAATATTCATGATATAAAACATCTGAAAATACTTTTTTTGAAAATGTTTCTTCTTCACAATATAGAATATCTTCTTTTATAAAACGATGTCTTGTAAAAGTTTCTAAATTATATCTCCATCCATCAGAACACCATAATAAAAGACAATGATGACCTTGTTCTTTTGAATTACAAGTATAAGGTTCTCGAATTAATTGGAATTTCATTTATTATTGTAGTGTTTGCATTAACTAAATTAATCATAGTTTGTAATTCAGGACATGCCATATAAATTTCTACTAAAATTTCAGTATCTTTTAAAGAATTATGTAAACCTTCTGGTTTCTTCTTAAAAATAAATTCATATAATTCAGATAATTTTGGTGATTTATATCCTCTAAAATTTGGACTTGGTAATTTCAAAATATTACGAGTTAATTCCATTGTGCAATACATTTTTTTAATTGGTGGATATACTCTACGTAAATCCCACATTTCTGCATTTACAAGAACATTTGAATCAAATTCTATATTATGTGCAATTAAAGGTTTATCACCTAAATCTTTCCAAAATTTATCCATAACTTCACGTAACTCGGAACCTTCCATAGCTTTTTCATAAGTTATTCCATGTATACGTGTAGATTCTGCAGGAATTTCCCATCGTGGTTTAATTAGAAAATATTCTTTTTTTTGTCCTGGAATAATCCATGCAATTGACACAATATGTGGCCAATTCCCTGGAGCCTTATAAGCTTGATCTCTACAACGTGGTAATCCTGTTGTTTCTGTATCAAAGAACATTTTTCTTATTATGCTGATGGCATAAAAGCCTTAAATAAACAATGAAATTTAATTCAAACTTAATATTTTTTATTTAATAAGATTAAAATAACTTAGAAACTTTATATGCTGAACGAAACACAAAAGCTAATATTAACATTACACCAGTTGCCATACTAGAATAAATTGCTGCCATAACTGGATTATTTAATGCACCCATTACTGGAAAATCTGCTTCATTAAAAAAAGATCCAATTACAACATTAAAAAGTAACATCCATAATCCATAAATTGCTCCATATAACATAGCAAGCCAAAAAATAAAATATACGGGATATTTACTTAATGTATATAATACAGGAGCAGTATTACCATAATATAAAGATAGTCCCATACCTACAACTCCAAGAATTAATAATGTACTTCCTCCTCCAATAAAATTTGATTGTTGTTGTTTATTTTGAGGAAAATCAGCTCCTCTAGTAATTAGTGCAATTCCTCCACTAAGAGATGCTAAACTTGCTGCACTTTCAAGACCCCATAATAAATTTGTATTCAAACTCATTTTATTTTAACGACGAGTTTTTTTATGTTGACGTTTAGAACGAGTTTTTTTATCTTGACGTTTAGAACGAGTTTTTCTTCTTCCACCTCGTCCTGAAGGGACATCTGGAATATATGCTGGAATTTGTGGAGCCTTTTTTTTAATTGCCTGATTTTTGCTTTGAAGTTCTTCATTCATTGATCTTATATAAGTATGGAAAGTTTGTAATCCTTTACTATGCATCATAAATTTCCGAATTTTTACTGTATACAATTGTAGAAGTGCTTCAACTTGTGTATTATAGTCTGTTGATTCTTTTGTTGTTACAGACATTTTTAACGCAAGTAAGTCACCTGCTGAGGAAATTCGTTCATATTCCTTAATCCAAAAATCTATATCATCAATTAATGTAGCTTTTATATCTTCTGGTATTGTAAGTTTAGTAGCATTCCACTCTTTCATAAAATTTTCTCTCTTAAGTTGTGAAGAAGATTTACCTAAACCCATAGCAAGCATTCCACTTTGTGGAGGTGCAGTTGGTGCTGGTTTGGTCCCAAACAAATTACCAAAAAATGACATTTATTATTACGCAAAGGTTTTCTTTGTATGTTTAATAGCTTCTAACCATTCAGGAATATTTTGAACAATATCTTGAACTTGTCCAATATTTTTTGGAACTAATGAAGTATCTAACGCATTAGATTCACAAACAAAAATAATTGCTGTAATAAGAAAAGGTAATCTTTTTTTTAAATCACCTTGTGACCATCTTAAACAATACATTTTATATAAAGCTTCAATTATATCAGTTTTATTTTCTAAGATAACAGACCAAAGAATCCATATAGGTGATCTCAAGTATTTTTCTTCAACATATTCATTTGAACGATAAGCACATATCAAATAAGTTTTTTGATCTTCTTTATATTTTGATGCATATTTCAAAATCCATGAAACCCAATATAATGCACGAATAGAATCACGTGTTTCAGATTTTAAACAATAAGCAAATTCATTTATAGGAACATATAATTCCATAGGATCTTCTTGTTTCATAATTGTTCGTGCATAAGAATTTGATGGTGCTTTTAAATTTTCTTGTATAACTGTAGGACTAAAATCATGTGAAGGTTTTATTACTGGTAATGAAGGTAGTTTTGCTTTTCTAGTCAAAGCTAACGATGCACCAACTTCACAAAGAATTTGACGAGCTTCAGAATTATTACGTATATCTGTCATAGTCATAACAGAATATTGTTGTTCAACTGGAGCAAATCTTTCATACATACGAGTTAAATATAAAAAAACTTGTGGAGCTCCACGATTAATATGTTGTGCTGCACTCAAAAATAAAGTATTCCAACATGAATGTATAAGACCAGAACACATTAATTCTAAAATCCAATAACATGTATAATCTGCATGACCTAATTTAATATTTTCATTTAAAACTTTAAATACATGTGTTCTTAAATGTCCAGAAAAAGTAAATTTCTGAAAATCTACAACAGTTCTTGAATCTTCAATCATTTATCTTCTACGTCTTGTTTTACGACGACGAGTTTTGCGCTTACTTCCAACTTTTGTTGAAGAAGTAACATGTCTTTGAACTCCAAAATGTCTTATTTGAGGATCATTAGAACTTGTACCTGATTGTTTAGGTAACCATAAAGGATTTACATTTTCTTGGGAAGATTTGGGTGGAGGTGGTGGTGGTGGAGGTGGTGGAGGTGGTGGTGGTGGAGGTGGTGGTGGTGGTGGTGGAGCAGCTTTTGCAGCTCTTCTTTCAGCTTGTTCTCGTAATGATCTTGCTCCAATATCTTCTCTTGGTGGCGCAGGAGGATTTTGTGTGTGAACATTTGGATCTAATGCAGTTCCACCTGCACCCTTACGAGTACGTTTACGAAATTTACGTGGTTTTTTAGATTTTTTATTCATTTATTTTCTACGACGAGAATGTTTACGTTTTACCTTTTTAGTTTTACGTCTTCCAGATTTTTTAGATTGAGCTTTTAGTTTTTTAATTTTTTCTTCAATTTCGCTTATTGTTTCTTTCAGCTCTTGAACTTGAATTGATGTTGAATCATCATCTCCTTCTGCAAATAAATCATTTAACTCTTTCTGGAACTTTTCTTTTTCTTCTAGTAACTCTGCAAGACTACTCATTTATTTTCTACGACGAGAATGTTTATTCTTTATCTTTCTAGTTTTACGGCGTTTACCACCCGAACCTTTTAATTGCAAATACCCCAAAACACGTCCTAATCCAATATCTTCAATTTCAAACTCAGCATTTTTTGACGCATATCCATGATAAGGTTCAATTAATAAACATTGTGCTTCTTTCGAGGAAAAATCGTTTTTTGTATCAAAGTAAAATGTATCTCCACTAGCAGCCTGCAAATGTATAGTTATAGGCTTTATAACTTCATACTCATATACGTTACCTTTATTTACTGTTGCGTATGTAGTTGCAACACCCTTATTTTTTGTGAAGAATTTATAGCGTGTTGGATCTTCAGAAATTTTAAATGACGGACCTCCATGATATAAAATAGTTCCTACTGAAATTGTATATGTTTCAACTGTTGGATCATTAAAGCAAGATGCCATTATTTTTACTTCGTAAAATAAACTAAGTATTGATATTCTTTTGATACGGGGGTTAAAGAAACTTTTTCTTTTAAACGAAAGCCAGAAGTTTTAGCAATTTCTATTAATCTTTCTACTGAAGGCATATTCCATTCATGTGTTTGTTCTCTATATTTTACACCATTTTCAGGTTTAAAATAAACTAAAGTTTCTTTGAATTGTGCATCATCATGATTTTTCTTTTTTAAGAATTCACCAATATATTTAAATTTTGAAAAATAAATTTCAGATTTAGTTTGACGTTCAAATGAATATTTTTGTAAAGAAAATGCAGCAAATGGTGAAGCTAAATGTAATAAAGGATCAAATTTATCTGGGTCTACCATATGAACAACTAATGTTCCTTCAGGACGTAACCATGCACGAGCATTGTCAAATACAACTTTTTGATTAAGTTCATAAATTGAAAATCCTAGAATTAAACATGTAGAAAATGATTTTGGTGGAAATATTGATGCATCTAATATATCAGCCTTTTTAAATTTTGCTGATGGACAATCACTTTCAGCCTTTTTTAACATTTCTGATGAATTATCTACACCTATAAATTCTACACCTAATTGTTTAAACCAACATGCATGTGGTGATACACCACAAGCCATATCTAAAATTTTTACTGTTGCTAGAGGTTCACCGGCTAAAGCTATATCTTGAATAGAAACTTCTTCAAAATTTAAATCATGTGAATGCCATAAATCTTTATAAATACTAGCGTATAATGCATCATAAGGTTCAACTTGTTCTGAAGTTTCAAAACCTTCATGTCCTGCAGACCATATACATACTGAATAAAAAGTTAGAATTAATCCTACTAATATAAAAATCTCAAATAACTCCATTATGAATTTCCTGTAAAATAATTTACAATTTTAGGATATTTGATATATAGTTGATATACACAATATAATGCAAGAATAATTGTCATGCCTAATTCAATATTAAAAGACCATCCTTGTAATTCAAGTAATCTCCATTGTACATCTGATTTATCTTGTTTTTCTTGAATAAATTTTGTAAATTCATAAGAATCTTCAGTTGGAGGGCCATAATCTTGAGGTGTATGATCATCAATTTGTTTTTGTCTTCTTCTTAAGTGTTCTTGTGCTAATTCAGATTTTTGTTCTTCATAATTGTGTAACCATGTTGGACCATCTCTCAAAGAAAAATATGCTACTTTAGCTTTTTCATAACCTTCAGGATCTATACCAGCTTTAGAAGAAGCAGCTAAATACGCTCCTTGTAAAGTTTTTAATTTCTTTTCTTTTTGACATTCAATATCACAAGCCATTTATATTTAAGTTGAAATTGAAATTCAAATTTAGTACAAAATAAATGCCTCCTAAGAAAATTATTAATGCAATATAATGTGTATATACTCCTAAAAATCCACTACAAAAATATGTTAGGATTAATACAGTTAAAACTATTAATCCTCTAAATAAAAAAGGTACAGCTTTTTCAAATGAATTTGCTTGTTGAGTTGTATTTGCAGTTTGTTCAGTTGGAGGTGGAGGTGGAGGTAAAGGTTGAAACATTTTTTTTATTTCAGATAATTGTTTTGACATAACATTATAATAAGTTGATAATTCATAATCTTTTTCAGTTTCTTGAACTAATAAATCTCTTTCTTGGTCTAAAGGTGCAACATCTTTAATTATATTTGGAGGACTAATATTTTTCATATAAATATTTCCCATATTACCTTGTGTTTGTGATGTCATCCATAAAGTATTTGGATTTGGTGATAAATTATTTACAGGACTCACAATAGGAACAGGAGTACATACATCTCCTTTACATTCTTGTATTTGACCTTGTGAATCTACACCATAAATACCAATTTGATCAGCATTACCTAATATACCTGTAAATGCACCTTTAAATTGTGGTATTACTTTCCATCCTGATTGAAGACTTTCATCAGTTTTATATGCTATACCTTTACCCACACCATATAATGATTGAGAAGATGCAGAAGTAATTTGTATTTCAGACATATCCATAGCTTGTACCCAATTTCCTGTAGTTCCAGGTTTAGCTAATTTATATTTTTTTATTCCAGAACCAGATTGTCCCCAAATATATGATGAAGTATTAAAAATTTGTTCTAATGAAATATTTGTAGGTATAGAAAGTGTTTCACCAGAATTATTTGCATTTTTAGTATTTAATGTTCCAGCTTTTAAAAAATATATTGTTGTATCATCTGTAGTAAAATCTATAACACTTGAATCTACTAAAATCCAATTACCTTTACATGGTGCTAAACAAGAATATAAATTTCCTGATTTTATCCCCCATACAGCACCCATAGAAGATTCTGAAACTTTATCAAGTCCACCAGGAATATTCTTCCATTCATTTCCACTTTCAGAAATTAAATTATTTATACTTGAAGTTAATTCTGCATAAGCCATTATTTATTTTCTAATAAAATAAATTACTTGGGTCCACCTGCAGATCTATTAAATACTGGTGTTAACCCTTTTTGCATAAATACTGATATAAGTCCGGATGTAAATCCGCGACTACGATAATCTCTACCAAAATTTTGTTTAATTAATGAAGAATTGGTACGATTTACAGCTGTAGTATAAGAAGTTAAACGTGCAGCTTTACGAATTTCAAGAATTTGTGAATAATCCATTGAAGTTCCAAATTTACCATTAGAATTTACATTTGGCATTTTATTTATTAGTTATAAAATATAATAAATGGATATTAAACAATATCAGCTTAATCGTGAACAAGATTTACAGACTTTTAAATCAGAATATGAAGACTTAAAAGCACTATATATAAACTTTTTAACACAAGCTATTTATGATCCTTCAAAAGTAGAACAAGTTCTTGATACAAATAAATCTCTTTCAGATCTTGTACAAAATTTTATAGGAGAATCACAAAATAAATTTGATGTTGAAACTATAAATAATTTAACTGAAGAAATTATTCAATATCAACAAGAATTCAAAGATTTACAATCTTCACAACAAAAAGCTAAAGTTTTAAAAACAATTTTAAATAAAGAAAATACACGTTTAACAGATATACAAACAGAATTTACACAATATTTGTGGTTTTTTCTAGCAGGTATTTTTGTATTAATAATATTAATTTTTATAACGCCGTCAGTATCACAGCCAATATTGACAAACCTCCAACCCTCCACCATGTAGTTTGAGAAATATCTGGAGCACTATACATTTCTTTAAAAGGTTCCATTTATTCTAAGTTTCTAAAACATTTGAAACACAATATCTATAATATTTAGAAATACCTGCAGATTCAGAAAATCTTTCAATTTCTACTACATCACCTGTTCTTGCACCTAACCATTTTGCCATAGCATCTTGTGAATCTATCCATGGTAGTTGAGATTTCAAATCATTAATATTCATTTTTTTTTGCAATTTTTCAATTTCTTCACTATCCATCAATCTATGACGAGGAACTTTACGATGTGTAGAAATATCAAATTGTAAGTATCGAATATTAAATAGTTGTAATAGATGATTTTTAGGATCAGAATTGTGAGTTCTAACTAAGTCTACAATATTTTCAGAAGGTGACGTTGCAATAACAATTATCATACCATGATTATAATTATTATCTTCACAAAATTGTAGATAAGTTTTCAATACATTATCAGTCATTCTTCCTTTATCACTAAATATTACAAGAACACCTCCTAAATTATACATTCGAGTATCATCAAGAGAATTACCTAAAGTTTCAATTTGTTCAACTTTTTTCTTTCTACCATTCAACATTGATTTCAAAGTTTCTAAAGCAATTTCTTCCATTTCTTTATTTTATTTGAATATACTAAAACTCTTTCCGTTTTAAGTATAAATGAAAGATTGGGATTATGTTCCATGGTTATTTCTTGCTTTAGCAATTGTAATTTGTTATGGTTCTTCTGAACATTTTTCTAGATTTGAAGATACTTCACAAAGAAGAAGAACTGACGCATTAATAAATTCTTCTTATTCACAAAAAACTAATCATTCAATTCCTGAAAAACATTTTGATGCAACTATTCATGGTGTTGAAACACCTTTTAGAGTAAATATGTTTAATTCTTTTTTGTAGAATCTAAGATAGCTCGTAAATTTGTTTCAATTCTTTGAAGTTGATCAGGAGGAAATTTATTTTCATGTAAAAGTTTTAGAACTGCTTTTTTAGCTTCATCTATGTGACCAGTAAAACAACTAATAATACATAATTCATCCCATACTCTCCAATCATATATATCAGATTCAACAAAAAGAACTTGTTGTTGAGGTTTAGGAATTCTTGAAGCATATAAAATCATTGAAAATAATTCTTGTGAAAATAAATTTTGAGAACGACAATATCCAGAAAATGTTACAAGAGATTCAGATCTTCCTGGACTACATTCATGTGCTTTCCATGCCCATTCTTTAGCTTCTTCAACATTAGGTAATACTAATCTGGATAAATTCATTGCACAAACACATTGTTCTTCTTTCCATTTTCCCATTTCATACCGTTTTTTATACCATTTAATTGCAGAAGGAATGTCACCACCATCACGATAAGATTGTGCAAGATAAAATACATTACGATCATTTTCAGGGTCTTTTTCAACTTCTGCAAGAAGAGTTTCTGCATCTCTTAAATATTTATTTCCTTCTTGCATAGAACGTGAACCCATAGTTCTACCAATCATATAAATTTCTGGTGGAAGCATTGCAAATTTATTGTCTTTTTTATCATTTGTAGGATATTCATGAAGAACACCAACATATCTCCATCCATCAGAAGCTCTGAACATTTGTGTACGTTGATAATCGATATTACCACGTTTAATATTTATGTTTAAGGCATTAGGTTTATGTTCTTCAAGAACACCTTTCAAAAAAGTTTTAAAATCGGAAGGATAAACAATTAAGTCATCTGCATCAATCATCAAAATATAATCCATTTGTCCATCACATAATTTCAAAGCTTCAGATCTTGAAGGACCAAACCCTTTCCATTCTCTTTCATGTAATACACCAGGAATATTATGAATATCATAAAAATTCTTTACAATTTGCATTGTATTATCTGTTGAACCTGTATCTAGGATACACCATGTATCAATTAATTCACGAGTACATGCAAGAACTTCATGAATAATATGAGACTCATTTTTAACAATCATACAAAGTCCAATTTTCATTTTATATTTTAAGTACTAAAGTATTAAAGTACTAGTAACTTTTTTATCTAAAGGTAAAGTTCCATTTTTTCTGTGTTCCAAAACTTCATTCCATGTTTGTTGAAATTCCAAAATATGATTGTTCAACCATTCAGGATCTTTAGGAATTATACATGATCTAGTTTTTTCCAAAATCCAATAACGAACAGTCCATGAAAGACGGTCATCTAATTGAGAAGTCCATTCCTCAACATTTCCTTGACAATATTGAATTTCATTTCCTCTTTCTGCATAACAACCTTTTCTTTTTGAAGAATCTGACCATTCAGAATATGAAACATGTTTGAATTTTGTTTCTAAATAAACACATTTTTCAAGACCTGTACATTCCATTTGCATTTGCATTTGATGATAATATTCTGTGGGAATTTCAGATCCTTCTTCAAAAGAACGTGAAATAGGACATTTAAGTTCCAATAGATAACCACGCATATCACCATCTAAAATAAGACCATCAGGTGATGCACCTAAAAAAGTATGTTCAGGATGTATTACACATGCTAAATCTTGAATTTTCGAGATACCATGTTCTTCTTGATAAATTTGTTTTGCTACAGGTTCAAAATGTGTCCCCCATACACATGCATAAGGTTGTGAATTTCCTTGAGGTTTAGAAATTAATTTTGATTCAATTAATTCTTTACGTTGTGAAAATGTTGCTGTTGAAAAAGCCTTTGTACATTCAGATGCAGTAATTCTATTACTACGTGTTGAAAACCATTCTGCAGTTCTTTGTTCTCCATGACCGTATTTTTCAATTAAAAATTGTATAGTGTCCATTATGTGTATAGGTATGTTATAGTTAAATACGTAGAGTATCAGTTTCTGGGTCATAAATTCCCCATTTGATAAAGTCTTGCATAATTTGATAAGAATTCCAAGAAAATAGTTTATCCATGAATTCTTGTGTAGTAATGTCATTTGTTCTTTTTTCTTCAAATGCTTGATTAAAGAACATAATATTTAGTAGATAATCGGGAGACAAAGCTCCACCTGATCTTGTTAGGTCATTCATAAATAGTATTTTTCTCTGTAGATCTACAGAAATAATTTCAACTCCGTCACTCCATATTAGGCATTGAATGGTTTCTTCTGCAACTGCAGGTGCAATCGCATCAGAGCGCGTCAAGTCAATAGGTGGGCACGACATTTTTTTTACATAATTATTAAAATTTAGCTAAAATCCGTTTTCATATTGGAATTTCTTAACTTATAAATGTCTGTTGAAATACAAAGTCAAGAACATTGGGTATTACATAGATTAGAAAAATTTTATTCTTTAACTGAAAATCTTGATAAGATCAGAGAAATTATTTTGGGAGAATCTCCAATTTCTTTAAGATTAATTGATTGGTTTGTAACAAATTATGCAAAGAAATTTAATACTGCATTTATGTCAGATGGAAAATATGTTATAGTATACCCATCATATAAAAGTCATTTGAAAGCTTATAGCAAAAAAATGTTTGATCCTTTTTGTAGATGTAAACGTATAAAATTTGCAGGATTAGAAACTACTGTAGGACAATTAAATTTTTTTGAATGGATTATTTCTGATGGTATATTAGCTTATATTTTTTTAAATAAAGATAAGATTCATCGTGATATGGAATTACGTTTGCAAGATAAACCTGATGATATTCGTAAAAAAAGACATGAACTTTCATCTTCTGCATCAAATTTATTAACTAAACATCATGTTGAACTAAAATTCTCTTTTGAATAATAAAATGAGTTTACAAAGTGAATATGAAGTATTACTTGGAATGCCTCCAGAGAAGGTTGCGGAGGTTGCAAAAAAAATTGTAGAATTAGCAAAAGAAAATGGAGTAATGGCATCTGCTGCAAAAAGAATAGCAACAGCAATTAAAAACAAGGTATCTTTTCAAACATTAATTAGTGATCCTTTGATTTCATCAAATCGTGAAAAATTCGATAAATTTATATTAGAAGCTATTTCTCAATCAATTATGAATCCTCAAGTTCTTGCTCATCAATACGGTGAACAAGATTCTTCTAATGTTGATCTAAATGAATCAATGTTACAAAAAGGAGAAAATCCTTCTTTAGGAGGACGTAAATCACGCAAACATAAACGTAAACATAGAAAAACTCGTAAATTAAAATTAAGAGCAGATAGACCTATATTTGCTGAAGAATTGGATAATCCTATTGCTGGTGGAAAAAAACATCGTAAATAATAATGAAGTGTAAACTTTTAACTGAAGGAATACTTGAAAATTATGGATACTTTGATGGAGATTTAAAAATTGCTCATGCTACATTAAGAAAAAAGAAAGATGGTTATGCATTACAAAATGTGTCTATAATTCCTGAATATCGTGGACGTGGATTATGCACGAAATTTCTTGAATGTATCCTAAAGAAAAAAAAATATTCTGGCAAAACAATTTTCTTAGATGTTTTAATTAATAATGAACCTGCAATAAAATGTTATACTAATCTAGGTTTTAAAGAAATTGATAAAGGTAGATCTACGTTATATATGCGCAAAAATTAATTATGGAAAATACAAATGTATTCATTATTAAAACCAATAATATATGAAGATTTATCTCGTGATATTATTGAGTTAGATGAAGATTTTGAAGCTTCTGAATGGGAATATTCTGAAAAACCTGGTGAAAAGTTTTTTAGAGGTACTCTGAATACACAATATATTTCTGAAGGATTAGATGTATATTCTTTATACGATGATAATTCTGAACGTATAGGAATAGTTGAACATCTTTCAGATAATCATGCAGAATTCCGAACTTTGTGGTTTTCTGATAATCCATGGAGTACTTTATTTCAAGAAGAATGGAAACAAGGTGAAACTATAAATTCTTTACTGAGTCCTGAAGCATATGAAGATTCAATTGATATAGATATGCTTTTAAAAGGACATGAAAGATTAGTTTTACCAGAATATATTTATAAAGAATTCCCTTCAATTTATGAATGTCAATGCAGTCTTTCTTTTTCGAAAACAAAAAATTGTCAAACGAAGAAAAAAGTTTCTGTTAAAGATCCTATTTTTATAGATGATTCATTTATAATTTATCATCCACCTTCAAATTCGAAAGTTTGGACTAAGCTGGATTTACAGCAGAACGTCTCTTCCGTTGAGCTGGGACAAGAGTAGGAGTTGCACCTTCTTGAGCTTCAGCTTGGAGTTCAACTTGTTGTTCTTCAGTTTCAGCAGCTCCTGATGTTTCATCACATTCAGGGACTTCTTCAAATACTGAAGACGCAGTAAGTCTATTTGGCGGAAATACTTGAGCCATAGAAATACGCCAAGTAATACCAAATGATTGTCCAGCTACATAAACTGAACCAGTAACTAGTAGATTTGCAGATACTCCCTTGGGGAATACGCTTGAAAGAGTTTCTAGTTCAACTCTTACATTTTTATTTGTCTGGTCAACAACTTCCATTGCAGTTTTTCCATCCCATACAGGAACTTTCGCTCTGAATGAGGGAGGATATTTTCCATTAGGAATATATTCATTACCAACTTTATCACAAGAAATACTCATAATACTTCTTTCATTGAAACTATCATTAATAGATTCTTGAGAACGTTTCTTTCCAAATAGTTTGGCACTATTTTCAAATGCCCAATTCTTTAGTAGAGTTCCTACATCTTGTAGAGTATTATACATTCTTGCCATTGGGTCAATTCCTTCACAGCGAGTTTTACCATCTGTAGGACATCCTTTAAGAGTTCCAATTAGTGAGTGACTAACTTCAGATTGTTCATTTGCTCTTGATAGAAGGCCACCAGGAAAAGACATCTTGGGTAGACGAAAAGAAGCTCTTTGTCCATCATACATAAGTTGTGCTGATAGTCCTTTACCTTTTTTGGGTTCGCCTACGCTTAGTAGTTCAGTATTAATCTTGGTAAAATCTACAATTGCTAGTGCTGACATTTTTGACTTTTATTATTTACTGTTTAGCAACATGTAAATCCGTTTTCAAGAATTGTGACGTATATTAAGTAAATGCAGTGTTTATCGGCAAAAAATAAGAAGTCGGTTGAACAATGTACAAAAAAAGCTTTGAAACATTTTAAATTTTGTGGAACTCATATACGTTCTAAAAATAAACGTTTATGGATTTCCGTTAATAATCTTGATAAGTCATTAATAAAATTTCAAGCTGTATTTAGAGGTTGGTTATTAAGATCAACATTAAAATTAGGTGGACCCGGAGTTCTAGATCGTTCAGTATGTCATAATGAAGAAGATGTTGTTTCATGCATAGAAAAACACAAACTTAATCCAGAATTATATTTTGCATTTGAAGAAGATGGAAAAATATTTTGGTTTGATATTCGAACAATTTATCATTGGACAAGTCAAACTTTAGAACCTACAAATCCATATACAAGACAATTTTTAACTGTGGAAACTCGTAAACGTTTGAAACGCATAATTGATAGACGTGAATGTTTTGAAAAAGATACTTTTCATGATCCACAATTTTTTAATAATACTAATCAAGCAAAATTTTTATGGTTTCAAATTATTCAAACTTTAAATGAAAATTTATTTGCAGATATTCCTGAAACATATTTTTCAATGTTAAATGAATTTCAAATAGCTGAATTTGCTGAATTAATTTTGCAGTCAGTTTCAGATTGGAAAAAAACTAAGAATCCAATTATTTATAAACTTTATTTATGGTTAGAATATGGGTGTACTTTTGTTTCTTATGATTTTTATAGAGGTTATCATCATTTTTTAACTTCAATTTTAGCAGTTATACGATATCATAAAATTCAATACGATTTTTCGTTTAAATTTATGAGCGCGAGGTCGATTCTGATTTAAACAGGTCATGATTATACAAAGTATAACCGCGTTTGAAATGTCCACTTCAACTTCTCAATCTAAAGTAAAAATGCCCAAGACCGAAGTAGCTGCACCCGTAGCCGTAACTGCAGCTGCTGCACCAAAAGCCAAGCGAGCACCCAAGGCTGAAACTGCACCTGTAGCTGTAGCTGCACCTGTAGCCGTAGCAGAAGTTGTAGTTCCTACTGAAGTTGTTTCTGCAGATTCCCGTCTTTCTGCACTTCAAGAAACTCTCAAGACTCTAACTTCTGATATGTCTTCTCGCCTTCGTACTGTAGTTCATGAACTTCAAGAAGTAGCAAAAGCTGTAAAGCGTGAACACCGTGAATCTAAACGTCGTCGTAAAGTAGACCCTGCAACTCTCAATCCTGAAGAGCGTGCAGCATGGGAACTTCGTCGTTCCAAGAACGCTTTCCTAAAGCTTCGTCCTCTTTCTGATGAACTTTGTGGATTTATGGGACTTCCTTCCAAGAGCCAAAAGTCTCAAACTGATGTAACTAAATTCATCTCTGTTTACGTAAAAGCACACTCATGCTTTGACCCTACCTTCAAGCGCCGCATTCTTCCTGATGCCAAACTTGCCAAGCTTCTTCGTGTAACTGACAAGAATGAAGTAACTTACCTCAATCTTCAAAGTTTCCTTAAAGTACACTTCCTAAAACCTCCCACTGTATAAATTTTTTCCTAACAAAATAAAATAAACTTAAAAAAAATTATTAGATGTCATATGACACTTAATAATTTTTCAGGTTTTATAGATAAATGTGGTATCATTATTTAGTTTTACTAATAGCTTTATATGTTATTGGTTCTGCATTATATACTCAAATAACTGGAAGATTATCATGGTATGATCGTTTATCAGGAGCTGTAACAATTCTTCTTGGACTTATAGCAGCATCATGGTCATACAATGGAATTTATACGCCTCCACCAATGTTTGGTGCACGTAGATATTAAAAACGGATTCTTATGTTTTTTAGACTGATTAATAAAAAAAGAATGGCTCAAAATCCCAAAAACTCTAAAGATGTTCCGTGTACTTTCTGGAACTCTCATGAGGGTTGCACTAACTCTGTTGAGAAGTGTAAGTTTGCCCACAAAAAAGCATGCAACCACATTGGTTGTATCAAGCGTGGAAAAACTTTTACTCACTGTGCAGAAGATTGTGGGTTTATGAAAGAGCTAGCACCCCAAGAAAAAGAAGACCCACTTCCCTTCCTTGATATACTTTATCTCAAAGTCCAAAATACACTTGCCGCAAAAGAAGTACCAGTTGTTGTAACAGCTGGGAAAATTGTAGGTATGGTGCGTGAAGCTTATGAGACACCTCAAATTAGGGAATTCCTCTCTAACCAGATAAGCTATGACTCTCTTATTGAAGAGGCCATTGCTACTCTCCTCAAGTAAAAAATGGAAATCTTTTTATTTTGTATTATCTTAGTAAAAAATGCCTAAACGCACAAGAAATCCAGAAATATTAATTAAAGGTATTGCATTTGATGTTACAGATATACATAATATATTTCCTGGTGATCCTCAACTAAATCAATATAACCCTGAAATTGAAGAATTTCCCCTACATATTATTTATGGTTATCCAATTCAACATAAAATTTTCATATTTGATTCAAAAGAAGAACTTAATAAAGCTATTTATCATATAAATAATTAGGTTTAAAACGGATTCTTTTTTTATAAAAAATAGTTTGTATTCCACTGTTCAAATGGATTCCCCTCTTCCCGCTATTCGCGCCCCCGTGTGCCCTCCTGCTCCCGTGAAGAACGTCTCTTTCCACTCTCCTCTCGCCAAGTCCAGCGCATGCCCACCAGCCCCCAAGAAGATTCGCCCTTGCGTTTCTCCCCGCGGTCCAAAGTCTAGTGCCTGCCCACCAGCCCCCAAGAAAACAAAAGT
>Ga0114958_10001648_pt1 | contig 17308 bp, 15 predicted proteins | sample C_130208_EF_Meta_FD_89577 | JGI IMG/M metagenome (GOLD analysis project Ga0114958, IMG submission 89577) | Freshwater microbial communities from Lake Croche, Canada to study carbon cycling - C_130208_EF_MetaG | ecosystem: Environmental > Aquatic > Freshwater > Lake | place: Lake Croche, Canada...
CAACTCGATCGTGCTCTGGACACGTCTGGGCACGCCTGCCCTTGACGCTGCTGGGCTGGCGACGAAACCCGTCTCAGTCACGTGGCAGCTTGCCCACGACGAGCAGTTCAGTCGTATTGCGGCAACTGGTGTGGTTCAAGCCACGGCAGCCCTCGGTCACTCGGTGCACGCCGAGGTCGTGGGGCTTGAGCCCGGACGAGCCTATTTTTATCGCTTCGTTGCAGGTTCTGCCACCAGCACCACTGGTCGCACACGCACCTTTCCGGCGCCACAGGCTGAGGTTAAACGCTTGCGACTGGCTTACGCCTCGTGTCAGCAATGGGGTAATGGCTACTACAGTGCCTATCGGCACATGCTTGCCGAAAATCTTGATTTTGTGCTGTTTTTAGGCGACTACATTTACGAGTATCCTGCCTCACGCCCAAGTGATGTCAGGCCAACCACTGGCGGCTGGATTACCACCCTCGAGGGTTACCGCAGTCGCTACGCGCTACATAAATCAGATCCAGATTTGCAAGCGATTCACGCCGCCTACCCGTGGATAGTGACCTGGGATGATCACGAAGTTCAAAACGATTACGCAGCCATGCACGAGGGGTTGTCAGGCACGCCGGTTGACAACTTTATGGCGCGAAGACGTGCTGCGTACCAAGCGTTTTATGAAAACATGCCCGTGACTCGCGAGAGTTTTACTCAGCTGCTTGCCGGGCAAGGTGATGAGGCGCGGGTCTTTGGACGCGTTTCGTATGGGCGCCTAGCGACGCTCTATACCCTCGACGACCGACAATATCGCGATCCGCAGGCATGCACACCCAATAACCGCTCAGGCTCTGCGCGTATAGACCCAAGCAAATGCGACAGCCTGAACGACCCGCAGCGCACCTTGCTTGGTAACGCTCAAGAGCGTTGGCTTAGCCAACAGTTTGCTGCGGCCCGCAGCCAATGGAACCTGATCGGTCAGCAAACTTTGTTTGGTCGTCGCAACTACAGCGCGACGGGCGGGCAACTACTTAAAAACGATGGCTGGGATGGTTACCCGGCTGCACGCCGTCGGCTCACCGACGCGCTGCTGCACACGCGGCTGAACAACCCGGTGCTTTTGGGTGGAGACATTCACGAGAATTGGGTGGGACACGTTTTATCTGATTACAACAATCCAGACTGCGAAGCGATTGGGGTCGAGTTTTGCGGTACGAGTATCACCTCGCTTTCAAGTGCGACACCCGCTCAGCTTGCCAAGCAACTTGAAACCAATCCGCACTTTATTTTTGCCAATGCAGCCTCACGTGGCTATGGGGTGGTTGAGCTCACACCCAAACAGCTGACAACCACGCTCACCGCAGTCAAAGACGCCACTGATCCACACTCTACGGCGTTTACCTTGGCAAGCTTTGTCGTAGAGAGCGGGCGTGCAACGGTCGAGCAGCGTTGAGGCTTAAAAACCAACGTCAAGACATAACCCACTTGCAAGCTGACCAACTTGCACCCAGTAACTTAAATTCTTGAGCCTCGTCCTAGCTAAAGACTACGCTAATAAGCGTATTCCCTAAGCACCTTATTTTTTGTAACCTAAGCTTAATCTTAAGGTGCAATTTATATGCAGGCGTCAAACACTGGTCACATTTACCTCGTCGATGATGACGCCTCTATCAGAGAAGCGTTAGCGAGTACGCTAGAACGCCAAGGCTTTTCAGTGACTGCCTACGCAAGTGCCGACGAATTTCTCAAAAACGCCACGCCCGTATCACCCGCGGTGCTGTTACTTGATATGCGCATGCCCGGACAAAACGGGGCTGACTTACAGGCTGACTTGGCGCAACATGGCTGGATCACGCCCATCATTTTTCTCAGCGGCGAAAGTTTGCCGGCTCAAATCGTTCGAGCGATGAAACAAGGTGCAAGCGATTTTTTATTAAAGCCTTTTTCTATGCAAGATTTATTAACAACCGTTGATCAAGCACTCGCAAAAGATCGCGCAATTCACGAGGTTCTGATCAAAACGCGTACCGTCGAAAAGCGCTATGTCACGCTCACACCGCGCGAGCGAGAGGTGTTTGACGCGATCATCGCGGGTAAAACCAACAAACAAGTTGCCGACGAAGATGGTTCTGCTGCTGCAACCATTAAACTTCATCGCTCGCGCGTGCTATCAAAAATGCAAGTCGACTCGGTCGCAGACTTGATCGCCTTAACGCGCGAAGTTGACATCTCAGCTATCAAAAGCAAGTAGTCACAGGCAAAGAACGCAACCCACCCAACGTGCTGGGTTTTAGTCGCGCTCAACCTGCGCATTTTTGACATCAAGCACCCACTCGCGCCAGAGCGCGACTATGAGGGCCATCAATACAGGGCCAATAAACAGCCCGACGATGCCCATGGTTTTGACGCCCCCGACTAAACCAAAAAACGTTGGCAAGAACGGCAACTTGACTGGCCCCCCCACCAAACGAGGCCGTAGCGTTTTATCGACGATAAATAATTCGATCGCACCCCAGGCAAAGAGGCCCGCTCCGGCAATCGGAGCGCCCGAACCCAGCAAGTACAACGACACCAACGTAAACGACAACGGTGCACCGCCGGGGATCATCGCCATGAAGGCAGTAATCACACCGAGCAATACCGGCGAGGGCACGCCGGCAACCCAATACGCCACGCCTAACACGACACCTTCGCCGATAGCGATCAGGCCCATGCCGGTCACTGTGGCACTAATCGTCGCCGGAATCACGCGTGAAAACCGTTGCCAGCGCAACGGCAATACGCGTTCGCCCAACACGTCAAGTTGGCCCACCATCCGATGACCATCTTTATACACAAACAACAACGTAATTAACATGAACAACAAAGTCAGCATGATGTGAAACGCATTACCCGTTGCCGACAACACGACACGATAGATATTGCCGATATGTTGACCACTGATCAGCTCAACCAAACCACCGAGCGCATGAGGCTGACCTAAAAACTCAACCCAATAACTGCCGAGGGTCTCACCAACATAGGGCAATGCCACAATCCAGTTCGGTGGGACCACACCCTGGCGGTTTGCGCTCAGCAGCCAGGCCAAAAGATTACGTGCCTCGTTGACCGAGTAATACAACGCCATCGATAGCGGCACCACCAGCACCAGCACAATAAAAATCAACGCCACACTGGCCGCCAAGGTGGTTCGACCACCACACACCTTGACCCATTTTGAATACAACGGCCAACTGGCAAACCCAATAATCAGGGCTGCCAGCACCGGCACCACAAAGCCACTAAAAAAATAAACGCCAGCGGCTAATAACAAAATGAGTAGCAGGCGCGCCACCACGTGCACGGGTAACACCGGCTGCATTAGTTCAGCACTCGAATTGGACTGCCTGCGGCCCAGGCCTGAATGTCAGCGACGACATTGCTGTAAAAGACGGCAAAGTTTTCAGGGGTGACATAGCCTAAATGTGGTGTGAGCAAGGTGCGCGGTGTTGTTCGCCAGGCATCGGTTGCTGACAAAGGCTCGGCGTCATAGACATCAAGCCCGGCGCCCGCAATCTTGCCCTCAATCAACAACTTTTGCAGCGCCGCCTGATCAATTAAGCCCGCACGCGAAGTGTTAATTAAATAGGCAGTTGATTTCATGGTTTGCATGCTTGGTGCATCAACTACACCGCGCGAACGATCGCTTAACACCATGTGGACACTGATCGCATCTGACGTTGCAAAAAGCTCTTGTTTTGACACTAGCTTCACGCCGGCTTTAGCCGCGCGTTCTTCGGTGAGGTTCGGGCTCCAGGCAACAACTTCCATCCCAAACGCCAAACCGACACGCCCGACACACTGACCTAAGTGCCCTGCGCCAACCAAGCCCAGGCGCTTTGCTTCGAGCGTGGGCGGCATGGTGGTTTGCCACAAGCCCTGCTGCATATTGGCCGCTTCTTTGGGGATTTGCTTAAACAATGCGAGTAATAACGACCAGGCAAGCTCGGCGGTCGCGCCGGTACTTTTTGGATCACCCGGTGCGCCGCAAACATCGACCCCTTGGTCGCGACAAGCCACCATATCGACCGAGCTGTTGCGCATGCCGGTTGTGACAAGTAAACGCAGATTAGGCAAAGCCTTAATCAGCGTTGCCGGAAACGCAGAGCGTTCGCGCATGGCGACAATCACGTCAAAGGCCGCTAAAGTCTTGGCCATCTCGGCAGGCTGAATATACTCAGAAAAAAAACTGACCTCAGCATTCAGGCTGTCCCACTTCGCCATGTCGGGAGCAACGTTCAAATAATCATCCAGTACGGCAATACGCATCAAATGCTCCTAATTTTTTGTTTAAACAAAATCCCTGTACAGCGGTCTAGTCGTTATTTTGCCTGCTGTAAGCGTTTTTCAATATCTTCTTTGGGGATCGCGCCACCCACACGCGAGCCGTCAGCAAAAAACAAACCCGGCGTACCCCGCACCATCAGCTTTTGGCCAAGCGCCACCATCTGATCGATCGGCACTTCGCAATCAAGTGCAGCAGGTACCTGATTGCGAATCATCCAAGCGTCCCACACGGCCGCACGATCTGAAGCACACCACACATGACGCACTTTTTGCGTTGAATCAGGTGACAAGATCGGATAGGGAAAAGTATAGATCGTGACGTTATCAATACCTTCAATCGACTTGCGAAGCTGCTTACAGTAACCGCAATTCGGGTCTTCAAAGATTGCCATTTTGCGCGAACCGTCGCCGCGTACTTGTTTGAAAGACAGTTCAAAGGGCATTTGATCAAAAGGCATTTGTGCCAAAGAATCTTGACGCTCGCGCGTGATATCGCGGCGAGTCTTGGCATCAATCAGCGTGCCATCCAACACAAAATTCACTTTCTCGTCGGTGTAAACCAAATCCATGCCAAGCTGCACTTCATACAGCCCATAGGGCGTCAGGCGCACACCATTGATAGGCGGGTTACCAAAACGCTCGGCAAACAGTTTTTGCACCGCTTGCGTTTTGGCCTCAAGATTTGCCTCAGCTGCTGGCGCTTTTTGTGCCCATGCAGCAGACAGACTGCTCAATAAACACAGGATAACCAGCCATTTAACGTTCAAGAATTTTTTCAAGCGCACTGCTCCTAATTGATATGCGCGTCTTCGCGACCTTTGTTACGGCGCACGGACGTTAAAAAAAGACACCCACCTTGATCGCGATGGTTCACGCTCGGTATCACTGCCGCTAAAAATCCAGAGTTTTCAACGGCACACATCCTAACGAGAAGCCCCTGCGATTAAGGACCGCTTGATCATCGGCAACTTTTCAACCGCCGACATCCCAAGGTTACGTAACCAAGCCACGGGGGCGTTCTGTGCCTCAAATAAACGATGCAATCCATCTGTCACCGCCCGTATCGCCAAAACAGGCTCGGCACGTGCACGGCGGTAACGCCTTAATACCATCGCGTCACCGGCACTGCGAAACGCTTCACGTTCAGCAAGCACGTTGACCAGGGCCTCTACATCGCCCAGTCCTAAGTTTAATCCTTGCCCGGCCAGCGGGTGCACACGGTGCGCGGCGTCACCGACCAAAGCGATACGCTCAGCAATCATGGGCGACTGAGTTAACGATAAAGGAAAAGCGTGCAGCGGGCTACGAAGCGTCAACGCACCCAAGCGCCCGGAGGTCAGCGCTGCAAGGCGAGCACTCAGTTGCGTGGCTTGCTCTGCCAGAGGTAAGTCTAGTAACTCTTGCGCGAGCGGCTCTTTGAGCGACCAGACCATCGACACTTGCGCGCCTGCCAAAGTAGATGGCATGGGCAGCAAAGCAAGCACACCTTGGCCGTTAAACCACTGCAGTGCAGTACCTTGATGTGGCCGCGCGCAGTTCAGATGCGCCACAATTGCCGTAACGCCATACGGTTTACTGTCAACGGGTAGACCCACAGCAGTTCGCAAAGGCGATTGGGCGCCATCGGCTGCGATAAAAAGCTCGGCCTGCACCACATTGCCTTGGTCAGTTGTAAGGTAAGGCAAGGTCTGGCCCATAGGCTCACGCGTAACCTGGCCGTAAGTCGCACGCACTGGCTGACCCTTGGTTGCCAGCGAGGCTTCGTGCGCCTGGTGATCAACGTCATAAACCTGATGGTGGGTCGCAAACTTTTCTTCGATCCAGTTCAAACCAAAAATCTGAACTGCTTGGGTCAACACGCGCTCAATCTCGCCTGCTTCGACAATCCAAGCTAACTGTGGGATCGCCGCCTGCCAGGCGTTTAAATTGACCAACCCCGCGCCATCACCATGAATCTCCATGGCTTGCACTGCGGTTAACCGTTGTGCGTCGAGCATATTCCAGACTCCAAGCGACGCTAAAAACTGTTGACTGGCAGGTGAGATCGCATAGACGCGCGGATGAAATACGTCGGGCGTGGTGGGCGCAAAGGTCTGGCGCGGGCCAAGCAAGGTAACCGGCTGACCGCGTCGCGCCAGCGCTAAAGCCGTGGCTAAACCCACGATACCCGTGCCACAAACAACAATCGGGGTGGTTGGACGTGTGCTCATTGCTTATTCATCGCGCGCTAGGCGTGCCGGCCTGTTTAGGCCAAAGCACCCACATCTGCCCGGCCTGTTTCATGCGGCCGGCTTGAGCACCCGCTGCCTCACCAAACCCCCAATAAAAATCGGCGCGCGCAGCGCCCTTAATGGCAGTGCCAGTGTCTTGTGCAAACACCAGCCGATTCATCACTTGCGTTGACGCGGGCTGCGTGGTTGCCAAAAATACGGGCGTGCCCAACGGCACAAAATTTGTATCGACCGCAATCGAGCGCTGCGCCATCAAAGGGACCCCATAAGCGCCTTTGGGGCCGATTTCTGGGTCAGTGATGGGCTCTTCTTTAAAAAACACCAAAGCAGGATTGGCGTTGAGCATGTCAGGCACCCGCTTGGGATTACGCTTGGCCCACTCGCGGATGCTTTGCATTGAAGTTTGTGACAACTGCATCTCGCCCTTGTCGGCAAGCCATTTGCCGATGGACACATAAGGATGGCCATTGTGGTCGGCGTAGGCGACGCGTATCGTTTGCCCGGCGCCTGGGCCATCGTTGAGCTGAACACGGCCAGAGCCTTGCACTTGTAAAAAGAAATTATCGACGGGATCGTTCACCCAAACGACTACGGGTGGTTTGCGGCCAGAGGCCTCAAGGCTTGCGCGGCTATCGTAAGGCACTACCCGGTTACCCTCTAGTTTGCCGCGCACGCGCTTGCCGGCGAGCTCTGGATACACTTTGCCCAAATCGATCGTCAGCAAATCACTGGGTACGGTATAAAGCGGCCACTGGTACACACCCCCTTGTTTGCGCGAGCCGAACACCAAAGGCTCGTAATAGCCCGTCACAATGCTGCTCGCGGGTTTGCCTTCTGCACCCTCAAGTCGCCAGGGCGTCAGCCAAGTTTGCAAAAACTTACGTACCGCCTCGGGATTATTCGCTGCAGGGGCACGCGCGGGGTCTGTGGACGCCGCACAGACTGCTTGCCAGGCGCGCGGCGCGGCACGTGTGGGCCCTGCCAAGTTCATGGCAGTCGGGCGCATCAACCCAGCACAGTTACGCAGAAAGGTCGTCCAGACCCCGCGCAAATCGTCGTTGGCCCAACCAGGCAGCTCGCCCCAGCCAACCGCTGTGAATTTACCGCCAAGCGCACGCGCCGCACTGTCTGCCAGCGGGGTGTCAGGCACTACCACGGGCGCCTCGACCCCTGCCGACGCAGTCGAATCCGGCGCGCGCGGGGGGCTTGAACAAGCAGCCAACACGGCCAACACACCCAGCAACAGAGTTCGAATAAAAATACCTGGCATCGCGAATACCCTTGTTTTTAGCATTTTGAGAGGTTCTGCCGCCGGCCTAAACTGGCCTTCAATGTAAGGTTCGGGGCATGGCCAGCACAAATTCTGGGATATCAACCTCGAAGGGCACGCCGTTTTCGCCCACGCAATGATAACTGCCGCGCATCGTACCAACAGGCGTTTTAAGAGGACAGCCGCTGGTGTACTCGAAGGTTTCACCGGGACCAAGCAGTGGTTGCTGACCCACTACACCCAAACCACTGACTTCTTGGGTCACTTGTTCGCTATCGTTGATCACCCAATGCCGACTAATGACCTGCGCGGGCCGCTCGCCAGTGTTAGTGATGCGCACCGTATACGCAAAAACAAATTGCTGTTTAGCCGGATCAGACTGCTCAGGCACAAAGCGCGGCTCGACCGCTACGGTTAACTCAAATGGTTTCAAAATGGGATCCAAAGAAAACTGCAATAATGGGATTACCTTGTTTTGGTGTTCGCACATCATGCCAGAAATGATCGCCCTGCCCAATGCACGTATCGCACCTAGCATTTTATCTGCTGACTTTGCCCGTTTGGGCGAAGAAGTCAAAAATGTTGTGATGGCCGGCGCTGACTGGATCCACTTTGACGTCATGGATAATCATTACGTCCCCAATCTGACCATGGGTCCGATGGTCTGCGAAGCGATCCGACCCCATGTCAGTGTGCCGATCGATGTCCACCTGATGGTTGAACCCGTCGACAGTCTGATCCCCTTATTTGCCAAGGCTGGGGCCAATGTCATCACGTTTCACCCCGAGGCCTCTAGGCATGTGGATCGCAGCCTGGCCCTGATTCGCGATCAAGGCTGTCAGGCGGGTTTAGTCTTTAACCCCGCCACACCGCTCAATTGGCTGGCCCATGTGATGGATAAGGTTGATATCATTCTACTGATGTCGGTCAACCCGGGTTACGGCGGGCAGAGTTTTATTCCGGGCACCCTGGATAAGTTGCGTCAGGCGCGCGCACTGATTGACGCGCATGTGTTGGCGGGTGGCCAACCGATTGCCCTTGAAGTCGACGGCGGCGTCAAAATCGATAATATTGGCGCCATCCGCGCCGCTGGGGCAGATACCTTCGTCGCCGGCTCGGCGATTTTTGGACAGCCCGATTACGCGGCCGTCATTCAAAAAATGCGCGAACAACTCAAACTGGCTCAGACCCGCTCGATCTAAGCGTTTTACTTTGATCTAGGCTCCCTTTTACTGTCTTCTTTCGCGTTCACCATGTCCTCTGAATCCAGCACTGCCCGCTCACCTCTCGCCTTTGACGCTGTTTTAATTGATCTGGATGGCACCTTAATGGATACCATCCCCGATCTGGCAAACGCAGCCAACACCATGCGCCACGAGCTCGGGCTATCAAGCCTGCCTCAGGCCCAGATTGCAACCTTTATTGGCAAAGGGGCCAAAAACCTGGTCATGCGCATGCTGACAGTCGATGCCGACCCAGCCTCAATCTCGCCCGAGCTCTTTGAACGGGCGCGCGAGTCATATTTTCGTAACTTGCATCGGGTGAATGGCGATCAGTCAGTGATGTTTGACGGCGTGATCTCTGGGCTTGAGTTGATGAAAAGTATGGGCCTGCGCTTAGCGGTCGTCACCAACAAGGCCACTGAATTTACTTTGCCCTTGCTTGAGCGAACCGGTCTGGCACCCTATTTTCAGGCTGTGGTGTGCGGCGATACCTTGGCTCACGCCAAACCGCATCCGGCGCCAATGTTGCATGCCTGTGACTTGTTAAAAAGCGAGCCTGCGCGCAGCGTTGCGGTGGGCGATTCAATCAACGATGCCCAGTCTGCACGCGCCGCTGGTTGTAGCGTTTTAGCTGTGCCTTACGGTTACAACGAAGGTCAAAGCGTGCAAACGCTTGAGGTCGATGCTATAGTTGATTCAATTGAGGGTGCAGCCCGCTGGATCGCAGCACAGTGATGGTGACTTGACCAAAGTGGCCACCATCGATGCGGCGGTTTGATCAAGCTGGGTTTAAGCAAACAAGTCTTGTTAAAACAAAAAGTTTTTAGATGAAATCATTGAATTCCGATCAATCTCTAGTTAGCGCCTCGTGGCGCTGGCGGCGTTTTTGTCTCGGGTAAGGATTGGCAGCAATCAGTCTGGGGGCTTAGCCCAACAGACTAAACATACAAACCAAGCTCGCCCAATCATGGCCGGGCTTTTTTATTGTGTTGCCGACCTGAACAACGTGTTGCACTTCGTACTTAAAACCGCCCCACAAGAGTTGCCTAAAAATGACCGAAATCGAATTTAAAGCCCTCGCAGCTCAAGGTTACAACCGGATCCCGTTGGTAACTGAAACCTACGCAGATCTTGATACACCCTTGGCGATTTATTTAAAACTCGCTCACAGCGGCCCTCAGGGTGGCAAAAACTCTTGCCTACTTGAGTCGGTGGTGGGTGGCGAACGTTTTGGACGTTACTCGTTTATTGGCCTGCCCGCACGTAACGTGATCCGCTCGCGTGGCACCACCACCGAGGTACTGCGCGATGACAAAATCGTTGAAACCCACCAGGGTGACCCACTTGCGTTCATCTCGCAATATCAAGCTCGTTTCAAAGTCGCTTTACGCCCAGGCATGCCACGTTTTGCTGGTGGTTTAGCCGGTTATTTCGGTTATGACACAGTGCGGCACATTGAGCCCAAGCTTGGGCAAGCCACCAAACCGTATCCCGCAGGAATGGGCGAAGGCCCACCCGATATCTTGTTGTTGCAAGTCGATGAGTTGGTCATTGTTGACAACCTGGCCGGTCGCATCTATTTGATGGTGTACGCAGATCCAGCAGCGCCCGAGGCGTTTAATCAGGCGCAACAACGCATCAAAGAGTTGCGGATTCGACTGCGCAAGCCCGTTGACATCCCCTATAGCCACTCGAGTGTCGTGACCCCCGAAGAGCGACATTTTGCCAAAACCGACTACTTAGCCGCGGTGTTGCGTGCCAAAGAGTACATTGCGGCGGGCGATCTCATGCAAGTGCAAGTCGGGCAAGTCATTACCAAACCGTTCAGCGACTCGCCGCTCTCGCTCTACCGTGCGCTGCGCAGCCTGAACCCCTCGCCCTATATGTATTTCTGGAACTTCGGTGACTTTCAAGTGGTGGGCGCATCGCCAGAAATTCTGGTGCGCCAAGAGGCCCTGCCGCTCAAAGAAGACGCACCCGTTGGCTCGGTACCCGAAACCACCATCACGATTCGTCCGTTGGCCGGTACGCGCAAGCGTGGCGCTACACCTGAACTTGATGCTGCGCTGGCCGCAGAATTACTGGCCGACCCAAAAGAGCGTGCCGAGCACGTCATGCTGATTGACCTGGCGCGTAACGACGTGGGCCGCGTTGCCAAAATTGGCACAGTCGAGGTCACCGACACCATGGTCATCGAGCGCTATTCGCATGTCATGCACCTGGTTTCTAACGTTGCAGGGACGCTTGAGGCCGGCATGAGTAATATGGATGTCTTACGCGCTTCGTTTCCGGCTGGCACGCTAACAGGCGCGCCTAAAGTGCGTGCCATGCAAATGATCGACGAACTCGAACCTGTGCGTCGAGGCATTTATGGCGGCGCTGCAGGCTACCTAAGTTATGGCGGAGAGATGGATGTCGCGATTGCCATTCGCACCGGCATCATCAAAGACGGCATGCTTTACGTGCAGGCGGCAGCGGGTATCGTGGCCGACTCAGACCCTGAACTCGAATGGCAAGAAACCGAGGCAAAAGCCCGCGCAGTGTTACGCGCGGCCGAACAAGTGCAAACCGGGCTTGACGACCCGTTTTAAGTGCGCCACCTTGACACGACCAGGATTCAAACCATGTTGCTAATGATTGATAACTACGACTCGTTTACCTACAACCTCGTGCAATACTTTGGCGAACTCGGCCAAGATGTAAGGGTGTATCGCAACGACCAAATCACGCTCAACGAGATTGACGCGCTTGCGCCTGATCACATTTGCGTATCGCCCGGCCCGTGTTCGCCCGCCGAAGCGGGCATCTCGATTGAGGTCATCAAACACTTTGCCGGCAAAAAACCGATTTTAGGTGTGTGTCTTGGGCATCAGGCCATCGGCGCAGCCTTTGGTGGCAAGATTATTCGCGCCCAACAAATCATGCACGGCAAGACTTCAGAGATTACCCACACCAACACCGATATTTTTAAAGACTTGCCTTCGCCTTACACGGTGATTCGCTATCACTCGTTGGCCATCGAGCGCGCCTCAATCCCCGAGTGTCTGGCGATCACCGCACAAACGGCTGATGGCGAAATCATGGGGGTGCGTCACAAAACCTTACCGATTTATGGCGTACAGTTTCACCCAGAATCGATCTTAAGCGAGCATGGTCACGCGCTATTGCGTAACTTTCTTGAGCTTAATGAGGTGAAGGCATGATTACCCCGAACGAGGCACTCCACCGCTGTATCGAGCATCGCGAGATTTTTCATGACGAGATGCTGCACTTGATGCGTATGTTGATGCGCGGCGAGATGTCGCCCGCGATTGCCGCAGCGCTATTGATGGGCCTGCGTGTAAAAAAAGAGACCGTTGGCGAAATCACCGCCGCCGCGCAAGTGATGCGCGAGTTTGCCACGCCCGTGCAGGTTGCGAACCCCCAGGATATGGTTGATATGTGCGGCACCGGTGGCGATGGCAGTAGCACCTTCAATATTTCAACGACTGCGATGTTTGTTGCGGCGGCGGCCGGCGTACCTATTGCTAAACACGGCGGGCGCAGCGCCTCGTCCTCGTCGGGCAGTGCTGACGTGCTTGAGGCCTTAGGCGCCAATCTGGCGCTCACGCCGCCACAAATCGCCGAGTGTATTGAAGAAATCGGCATTGGCTTTATGTTTGCGCAAGCCCATCACGGCGCCATGAAAAATATCGCCCCCATCCGCAAAGAGCTTGGGGTTCGCACCATTTTCAATATTCTTGGGCCGTTGACAAATCCAGCGGGTGCGGCAAACCAGTTAATGGGGGTCTTTCATCCTGATTTAGTTGGCATCCAGGTGCGTGTTTTGCAATTATTAGGCTCTAAACACGTCATGATTGTGCATGGCAAAGATGGCATGGATGAGGCCTCACTGGGTGCTGGCACGCTTGTCGGCGAACTCAAAGACGACCTCATTACTGAGTACGAGATCCACCCTGAGGATTTTGGTCTGACCATGGTGTCAAATCGAGGTATTCGTGTGTCAAGCAAAGAAGAGTCTCGCGATCGTGTGCTTGAGGCTCTGACCAACAAGCCGAGCACCGCCCGTGATATCGTCGCGTTTAATGCTGGCTTAGCGATTTACGTTGGCAACCATGCCACTTCAATTCAACAAGGCATCACAATGGCGTTCGAAGCGATTGCAAGCGGTGCGGCACGCGCAAAACTCGACGCCTTTTGTGCCAAAACAAAAAAGTTTGCAGCATGAGCGATATTCTAAATAAAATTCTGGCAGTCAAAGCCCAAGAAGTGGCTGCGGCGCGTGCCCTTCATAGCGAAGCCAGCCTGCTTGCTGCGGCCAAAGCCCGCAACGATATTCGCGGTTTTGCACAGGCGATTGAAGCAAAAATCGAAAGTGGTCACGCGGGCGTGATTGCCGAGATTAAAAAGGCCTCACCCTCAAAAGGCATTTTGCGTGAAAATTTTCAGCCAGCTGAAATTGCAGCTTCGTATGCCGCACATGGCGCAGCTTGTTTATCGGTATTAACTGACGAGCAGTTTTTTCAGGGCGCTGACGATTATTTACGTCAAGCCCGCGCCGCCTGCAACCTGCCTGTACTGCGCAAAGATTTTATGGTCGACCCCTACCAAATTATCGCTGCACGCGCGATGGGGGCCGATTGTATTTTGTTGATCGTGTCTGCCTTGACAGCCACGCAACTCAACGAGTTTGAAGCCTGCGCCTTTGAACTTGGTATGGATGTGCTGGTTGAGGTCCATGACGCCCAAGAGCTTGAGCTCGCACTGGCTCTGAACACTTCGTTACTCGGTATCAACAATCGCAATTTACGTACCTTTGAAACGTCGCTTCAAAACACTCTTGATCTATTGGGTCGCATCCCAGCAGGTAAGCGCGTTGTCACCGAAAGTGGCATCATCAACCCCGCCGATGTGCAACGTATGCGCACGCACGACGTTCAAGCTTTTTTAGTCGGTGAAGCATTTATGCGTGCACCTGATCCAGGCGTTGAGTTAGCGCGGCTGTTTGCTTAAACGGGTATCACCCTAGCGCATGATGGCGGTACACGTATCGCCTATCAACGACCGAACCTTGAAATTGCAAACAACGCGTCAGCAGTTCAGTCAGCTATTAAAGCTGCGCGCTGCGATCGCCGCGGCTAAAGCCCGACAAGACTTGCTCGAGGCCTCGGCTTAACGCCATCACTTTAAAGAGTTCGCCCATCTCGGCCTCAGACAGCAGCTTTTGTACAGCGCTATGGGTTTGTGCAAGCGTTTTAGCCTCGGTTTGATCCAACTGCTTTAACAATTCTGGCAACCCACTATTCAATAAAAATCTCGCTTGCGACGTATAGCCTAATACTTCAAGGCCTGCCGCGAACGCTGTTTCGGCGATAGCGGTGAAATCTACATGTGCAGTCATGTCTTGCAAACCCGGCGCTAAAAAAACATCATCATGCGCGCGGTGTTGAATGTGACACATCAGCGTGCCACGCTGGCGCTGAGGATGAAAAAACTCGTGCCGCGGAAACCCGTAATCAATTAACAGGGCCGCGCCCTTGGTCAGCCAACGGGCAAGATCGCGTACCCAAGCCTCGGCTTGCAGGTTAATTTCAGAGCGATAACCTGGCAGATAAGGCATGCGGGCGCGTACCGCCTGCTCAAGCGCTGGGGGCGCCATGCGATCTTGATAGTCAAAACCTTCTTTGGCAGACACGACACCACGCTGCAACACGTGATCCTCATGCGCTGACCAGGCAAAGAGTTCGACCGGCATGGCGTCAAGCACTTCATTGGCCAGGATACAACCCGTAAATTGCGAAGGGGCACGCTCTAACCAGACCACTCGGTTGCCCCAAGGGGCGAGCAACTGCTGCTGCCTAAGCTTTAAGTCGGCAGACACTTCGAGTATGAAATAGTTGGCGGTGACGCCTTGCGAATCTAACGCACTTAAAACACTATGCGCTAAGGCACCACTACCGGCACCAAACTCGAGAATGTCAGCCGAATCGGCTTGTTGCAACACTTCAAGCACCTGTCGTGCCAACGTATGGCCAAATAACGGCGTGAGTTGTGGTGCAGTGACAAAGTCGCCACTGAGCGCGCCATGCTGGTTGCTGTTGCTGTTGTTGCTGGTAGTGCTGTCATGCGCGTGACTCTGGCTTTTGCGCGGTAGAGATGCCACGGGCGCTTGGGCAAGCTTGACACTGCCTGCAGCGTAATAGCCTAGGCCGGGCGCGTACAGCACGTGATGCATCCATTGGCTGAACGGCATCCAGCCGCCCTGCACTTGGATCTGAGCATGTAAAAAAGCGCTGACACGTTGGCTATGGGCCAGCGCGTCAGCGCTTACCGGGATTGAAGTCTCGGCAGGCACTGCGTTTCTACGACTTAACGGCGGCCGCCGTCGAAGGTGAAGCCACGACGCGCGCCTGTGGCGGCACGTGGAGCACCCGGACGGGGTGCACCCGAGCGTGCCGGAGCATCACCGCGTGGTGCGAAGGTTTTGCCACTAGGAGCTGCAGCACGTGGCGCAAAGTCGCGCGCTGGGCGGGCGGGCTTACCTGCGTAAGCGGGGCGATCTGAGGCGCCACGGTCAGTGCGGGGCTCAAACGAACGCGGCTCAGTGCGCGCGTTTGCGTAGGGATTTTCGCTACGTGCGGCATGAGGTTGATCACCGCGTGGGGCGTAGCTACGATCGCCATACGATTTTTCACCACGTGGTGCGTATGATTTTTCACCGCGTGGGGCAAACGGTTTGTCACCACGAGGCGCAAAAGATTTTTCGCCACGATCTGCAAAGGGCTTGTCACCACGCGGAGCAAAAGGCTTGTCACCGCGGGGCGCGAAAGGCTTATCACCACGTGGAGCAAAGCTACGCTCACCTCGGTCAGCAAACGGCTTGTCAGCGCGTGGGGCGTAGGGGCGCGACTCACGGCCAGCGTAACCACCGCCGCTTGGGGCCGAACTACGGTCGTTGCTAAAACGCCCACCTTTTTTACCACCCGCACCACGGCCAGCGCCTTCGGGGCGCGCGCTTGGTGTACGTTGTGGCTCAAGCCCTGCAATCACCTCTGAAGGGATTTGATGGCCAATGAAGTGCTCAATGCGGCGCACTTTATGACGCTCGCCATGAACAGCCAAGGTGTAGGCCAAACCATCGCGCCCTGCACGGCCGGTACGACCAATGCGATGCACGTAATCTTCAGGCTGCATCGGCAGATCATAATTAATGGCGTGACTAATCGCTTGTACGTCGATGCCGCGCGCAGCAACGTCGGTTGCGACCAAGACGCGCACGCGTCCCTCTTGCACTTCAGTGAGGGTACGCGAACGCTGGCGTTGATTCATATCGCCATGCAACGCCATCACTGAAAAACCCGTGTCAGCCAAGTGCTCGGCCAAGTCATCAGCGCCACGTTTGGTGGCGGTAAAGACAATCGCCTGATCCATCGCAGCATCGCGCAAAATATGATCAAGCAAGCGAAGTTTATGGCCGGCATCATCTGCGTACAACAGAGTTTGTGTAATGTTGGCGTGACGATCTGACGGTGAAGCCATTTCAATGCGTTGGGGATCACGCATCATGCGTGCCGCCAACTTTGCCACCGTGCCATCTAATGTTGCTGAAAACAACAAGGTTTGACGATCTTGAGGCGTGCGGTCAACAATCGTGTTGATGTCGTCGATAAAACCCATATCCAGCATGCGGTCGGCTTCATCAAGCACCAGCGTATGCACGGTTGACAAATCAACCCGACGCGCTTGCAGGTGATCCAGTAAACGACCCGGCGTTGCGACTAACACGTCAACCCGGCGCGACAAGGCTTTGAGCTGGGCGCCATAAGGCATGCCGCCGACAACGGTCGCGATGCGCAGGTCGTCAAGATTACTGCCGTAGGTCGCAGTGGCTTCGCTCACTTGCAAAGCGAGTTCGCGAGTGGGGGTCAATACCAATACCTGTACGCCACGGCCTTTATTAGCAGGCTTTTGCGCAATACGGTTTAGGGCTGGCAGCATAAACGCTGCTGTTTTACCGCTACCGGTTTGCGACGAAACCATTAAATCAGAACCAGCCATTGCAGGCGGAATCGCTGCCATTTGCACCGGTGTGGGGGTGGTAAAACCCGTACGTTCAATTGAAGAGAGTAAAGCGGGCGCGAGCCCTAACGAATCGAAGGACATGACTTTCCTAGAGGCCAGATAGTGGCCGTATGACGCAGCCCGGAGAATTGGTAGACCGGCGGTAGTCGGTTGAATCGAGCATCGTGCCGACCGAATCAACCGAACGTCTGGGCTGG
>Ga0114958_10001649_pt1 | contig 17304 bp, 11 predicted proteins | sample C_130208_EF_Meta_FD_89577 | JGI IMG/M metagenome (GOLD analysis project Ga0114958, IMG submission 89577) | Freshwater microbial communities from Lake Croche, Canada to study carbon cycling - C_130208_EF_MetaG | ecosystem: Environmental > Aquatic > Freshwater > Lake | place: Lake Croche, Canada...
AGAAAAATAAGAAAAATAAGAAAAATAAGAAAAATAAGAAAAATAAGAAAAATAAGAAAAATAAGAAAAATAAGAAAAATAAGAAAAATAAGAAAAATAAGAAAAATAAGAAAAATAAGAAAACAATCATTCAAATGCGACCTCTAAACAAAACGAAAAATCTTGGCCATTTAAATTTACCGGAATTCCCGTATCATTTACTAATTGTACATTCAATTTTTTTATATCAATCGTACCTTGATAATTTCGGCAATCGGTTAATAAATAACCGTCAAAATTGTTCGCAGGTAATATGCTACCAAAAGGATAAGATTGAGCATTAATAGTTATACGTGCTAATATATTTTTACTCATCAAGAATCCGGCTTGGGGTGAAATGAATGAATTCGGACTTTTTTGACTAAACTCATCTACAACTAAATACAAATATTTGGGTCCATATAAATTAATAAATTGGTCGGATATGGTGAGTGCCGATGTAAGTGTATATGATTGATTACGGAACCCCAATAACCACCCCAATTTGGATTTGAAATTATATTTATCAAAATTACCACTGCTATCCGTATCAAAATGAACCGAGAGACCGGATACACTATTTAATGCGATAAATGACGATTTATATCCCGAATAAGTATTTGAAGACGCGATAGAATTGGTGCCTGTTATATTAAATGATATATTAGAACAATCGGTGCTTAATGCTTGAATGCGTGTATTTATTTGCGTTTGTAATAATGCGACAGTATACTGCCCATCAGGAATTACTATCATTTTACTAGCATTGGCTGAATTGGTAATTCTGAAGAAATTATTGCCGAAATTCGTGCAAATATTATAATATGTTATGGGAAGTTCTAGGGTTCGCACAGTAATACTCTGGACATTGGTGATGCGTTCGGGTAAGGTCATTGAAAATGTTGCATTTTCAGTATAGTTATAATCATCGCTAAATTTGGTATCAATATTCACGTATTTGCATTTGCTCGGTTTATGCACATTGGTCATGACCAGATTTCGGCCATATTGATTGACTTGAGGTTCTAAAAATGAATCTTTATTATCTGAATATTTACTCATTGTTTGGACTATAATATCAAATTATATATTTTTTGAGAATCAAAATGGATAATTATATATAGCCAAGCTTGATGATTGTGCTGCGGGAACAACCTGATTGGTATGCGTTGTTATTGTTGGCGTTGCTGCTGGTGTTGTTGTTGTTGTTGTTGTTGTTATTGGCGTTGCTGCTGGCGTTGTTGTTGGCGTTGTTGCTAGTGTTGTTTTTGCTGGCGTTGCTGCTGGCGTTGCTGCTGGCGTTGCTACTGGTGTTGCTGCTGGTTTTGCTGCTGGTTTTGCTGCTGGCGTTGCGTTGTTGTTTATTATTCCTTCATAAATTCCCCCCATTCTTAATAAATACATCAAAATGAAAATGCAAACCAATACACAAATAACAATACATATTCTATTTTTATCGCAAAATTTTGCAAACATTTATTATATACTATTATATTTTTTTTGTTCATTGATGCACAAAATTGATTTGCAATAATATATATCATATGATTATAACTAATCTATTTTAAATAATAAAATGACTGAACCGCATTATTGTAAATATTGCAATCGCAATTTTACATTCAAAGATATTTATGATAATCATGCATTAACGTGTGCATTCTTTTATAAAACAAAACGCGAAAAGGAACGTGATTTAGAATCATTTGAACGTTTGCCGAATCCTCAAGAAATGTATAAACTCGTTCAACATTTGATGAATGAATGCACGCATCTTAAACGAGAAGTCACCAAATTAAGAACTAATGCAAATATGCGGAAAACCCGAATTGTCGTTGATTGGTTAAATAGTTCGGCAAATCCAATTCCCAATATTCCATTCTTGGAATGGACTAAACAATTTGTCGCATCACGTAAATATTTGGAACATGTTTATCTTCGCGATTTGACTGAAGGAATCAAAATGATGTTGGATGAAGTTTTATTAGATAAAGTAAAAGTATTACCTATACGGGCATTTACTCAAAAACCTGGTCGGATTTATGTTTATACGATTAAACTAAAAGACCCAGTATTGGACCAAGACCAAAACCAAAACCTGGACCAAGACCAAGATTTTGCTATAATAAATGAATGGACTAGTATCACAGTTCCAGAATTTGAAAAATGGATAGCATCTTTGTCTAAAATATTATTGCGAGAATTTTGTGTGATGCAAATGGAAAATAAAGTCAAAATATTCAGCAATGATGATGAAAAAGATAAAAATATCATATTCATGATGAAAATGAATGGCGGAAAAACATCGGATGAACGCCGGGCCCAAGATATCAAAAAATGGTTATTTACAAAAATAGAACAAGATATACAAGAATGTGAATATGTATAGACCACAATAATTATACACTCAACTCTTGTTGTCTCACCTTCAACAAATTCGCCATCTCACTTTCCAAAACGGGCACTTCAATCCGGTCATATGTCTTGAAAGCACTATCCGGATGTAAACAAATCAAATACATTCCCGTTATTTTTTTCCCATATTTGTGTTCCAAAATGGTCTTATACATGTTTAATTGTAAGGCATAGTGCCAGAAGTTCGTATCAGGCAAATGTGTGATACATGCCGTTTTTGCATATTTATTAAAATTGGAATCGTATTCAATTTCCTTACACCGTTTCCAATCATAGATTTGCAGTGTTCCGTCGGGATTCTCAAAAATCATATCAATAGACCCCGAAATTTTGTATTCTTCGTAATATACCATCCATTCTGTGCGATATGGCTTCAATTCGGGGAAATCGTGCACAAATCGTTTGAAATACTCGTATTCCAGACTCGCATTTTCTTTTGGTAAACCATTGAAATAACATTCAATATCGTAGTGCATATTGGTGCCTGCACTTGCAGCCGCATCGCGATTTCTGTCCCAATCATCCTTTATTTGTTTGGAAGTCATTCCGTAATATTTATATGTCGGGTCTCGCATCTTTTTACTACGCATAATATTGGCTATAATTCCATCCGCGTCAAACTTCTCAAAATGATGATGATTCCAAGTCGTGACTGATGTATATGTGCCTCGTTCTCCGCAAACAGTATATATATGCGGTCCTTCTTCAAATGTGATAAATTCATCGCGTTCATGGCGATTCAGAATAGCCAAATAATCAGGAACGGGTTTGCTAAGCGTCATTTTTATGATGTGATATTTATTGAGTGATATAATACAATAAATACCAGTATATTCGTAATCAATTTTATGCGATTATGGTATATTATTATTTATCAAATCTATATAAAAATAATTATGTAAACATATAACTATAATGCAAGTGCAGCAAATATTCCGATATTTTTATTATTATTGCCTTTTTAAATTAACGCAATTCTTGCGATATTTGCATATTATAGCACCATTAGTAGTAAAGGCCAAGGTTAAAACTGATATAGAAATCTATGAAGATTCATATAAACCAAAATTCTTGGGAACTTATACGGGAACTGCAGTGGGTGCAACAGAAGATAAAATAGAAGAATACAATTCTAATATTGACCCCGTTTTTTATTCTACCAAGAAATATACCGAATTATTAAAAGATGAAAATAATGCATTGGAAAAACAGTGGAGAACCCGAATCTTATATGAAACAACACCGCGCGGCAATATCGCATTATATTACGATGTCTTTAAACAGGCATTTTCATATTATTCGGACCAGAGTATTTCATATCCTATTTTGAACGTGGCCGCGATGAAGTATTGTTTGGCGTTTCGGTGTCGTGATTTCTTCATGGATGAAAATATTATACCAGAAGGTTCAGTATCGGCTTTATTAGAACTTACCCGGGCCGAAGAAATCGCCGAAATCGCAAAAAATAAAAAAACGGTGAAGGAAATGTTACCTGATATAAAGAATGCTAACTTTGCTAAATTCAAGAATTATTCTAATAAGGTAAAGGACGAGTCAAAGGACCTAACAAAAGACGAGTCAAAAAGTCAATATAAACCAAATGAAGCTGAGAAGTCCATTAATCGTTTTTTATATTTGGGTAAAATGATTAATTTTTCATTTATTCAAAAAATACCTCAGAAAAAGGTAGTAATTAAAACGGCTACACGATATGATAATATGTTTGGACACATTGACCGGGAATGTGTAAATTATAAAATGTTTAAAATGACTCAGACTTTAGAGACTCAGCCATTAGAGTCTCGGCCATTAGAGACTCAGCCATTAGAGTCTCGGCCACTTTTTCCTGAATCATCAAATTGACCATTTTCACTTGATATTTAACAAATCCCAGACTTTTCTCTAGAGCAAAAGATGACCCTAAATGATTTTTAGCTATAATATATGATTTCATCTCCTTGGAATCTAATGATTCTAAATACATTTCCTTCCATCGGCTTAAAGTAAATCCATGAATTTCTACCATCTCATTATTTGAATTCATTGTAAATTGTGTATAATATTATTTATATTATACCCAATATTTTATATCAATTTTATACTCTTATACCACTATGTCCACCGGGTAACGGTGTAGTTGACCGATTTCGCACAATACCATTTTTACTAATATCAATATTCGCACATTGACTATCCAATTGTAATATATATAATCCTTGCGACATGGGTATTCCACTTTGTTGGTCAGATTTGGTAATATTGCATAAATCCGTGCTAGATATTACATCGCAATTACGATTACCATAAGATTGTCCGATTTTTTTAACAGTATGACCACATGTTGCTGAATTTGCAGCACTCGTAGCAGTCAATGTCTGCTTTGCAACCCTAGTGATATAATCATGTTGTGTATTATTATTTGTATTATTGTCGGGTTTTACTATATTCATTTTGCTTGGTTTGCACGGCATACGGAGCCAACGCTGCGACATACCCGGAACACACATATATTCCGTTTCTAAATATCCACGCGTATTTATGACTGATGATTTTACCACTCTGGAATCTTCTTGGGAAATCACCGAAGATTGAACTATATGTTTTATGGGATAAGTTCCGCAACATCCGCCGTGACCCCGAATAGTCGGTCCATTCATTAGCGTTCTTGGTAAACTGCGAGATAACGAGGTTTGTCCTACATATCCTTGACTGCGATGCGTGCCGTTTAACGAGAATTGACGTTGACCTACGCTAGAATTATTATATTTTGCTTGGGTTTTCTTTTTCAACGTGGCGATGGACATTATAATAGTATAATATGCACATATATTTTTATTTAGGTGGATGATATTGTGGCGGAAATTGCGACCCACAAAAGTTGGGAACATATCGTATTTTCCAAGTCGGCTCAATAGTCATATAAGGAATTTTCGTCATGAGTGGAGTTGACGGATGTTTGACTATTATTTGGGCATTATTACAACTCGTATATTCGGGAGTCATAGGCACATTAAACCAAGTAGATGGAACATTATTTTTATTATCATCCAAAACACACGTATTACGTAATGTATTTATTTGCAACGCCATTGTATTATTACTAGCATATTTCATATTAAATATATTTTGCAGATTTTGGTTTTTCTTACGCATGATGTAATCACTCGCCGTATTTGAATACATATTATAGGTGTTATATTATACGTATATACTAAAATATACATATAATATCAAAGCACAAATGTGCATAATTGTAGTTACAAAATACAAATATATAATTTTAGTTGTAAGCTCCAACTGTTTCAAATACGCGAGTTAATCCGCTTAATACCATAATAGTAATTTCCTGATTAACTACTACTGCAGAACCAATACTAATATTAGATTCGCCACCACTAAATAGAGGCACATATGTTGAACCAATGGACGGACTTCCACTGATGGTAATTGTATTACCATATACATGATTTGAACTTGAATCTATCAACACATTAATATTGTATGTTTTATTAATCGTGCTTGGTAAATTCAATACATTATATTGGAAATTGGTGCTGGGCGGATTAATAATATAAAATCGCGAACCCAATGAAAAATCCAAAGAATATGATGAAATATTTCCCGATAATGGTATGACCGGTTTCACGATTTTATTGGTATAAAGTAATTGACTAATTTGAGCCGAACCACTCACATCTAATGTATATTGTGGGTCGGTTTTACCAATCGCCAAATTACCGTGAATATACGTATTTCCACTAATATCTACAGCGGCTTGGGCCGGACCCGATTTTCCAATAGTTATATTTTGATTTATGACTAGATTTTGTGCGAATAATTCATTGGCTATATAAAGATTACCCGAAATATTCACATTTCCGCTTACATCCATTGTATATTGTGGCGTTGGGGTTCCAATACCAACATTTCCACTTAAATAATATAGGTTTGAACCAGTTGTTGACCATAATGATGGTCCCGTTTGACCGGTTTGTCCAGTGGGACCCGTTTGTCCAGTTTGACCGGTTGGACCCGTAGGTCCCGTTTGTCCAGTTTGACCCATCTGGCCACTGGGCCCAGTCAGACCTATTATACCGGTTGGTCCCGTTTGTCCAATCAGACCAGTAGGTCCAGTGGGTCCAGTTTGTCCTATATTGCCCGTTGAACCAGTTTGCCCAATTTGTCCAGTTTGACCAATTTCACCAGTTTGACCAATTTCACCAGTTTGCCCTGTTTGACCCGTTGGTCCTATATCTCCTGTATTACCATCTGGTCCAGTTTGCCCCGATAAGCCAATCGGTCCAGTAAGTCCAGTGGGTCCAATTTGGCCGGTTTGACCAGTTGAACCGGTTTGGCCGGTTTGGCCGGTTAAGCCAGTTGGTCCCGTTTGGCCAGTGGGTCCACTTGGTCCAATTTCGCCGGTTTGTCCCATAAGTCCAGTTGGTCCAACTAAGCCAGATGGTCCAATTTGTCCGGTTTCGCCCGTTTGACCAGTAGATCCCATTTGGCCAGTGGGTCCACTGGGTCCGGTTGACCCGGTTTGGCCTATTTGACCGGTTGGACCACTAGGTCCACTTGAACCAGTTTCCCCCGTAGGTCCCGTTTGGCCAGTTGGTCCCATTTCACCGGTTTCGCCAGTTTGGCCAATTGGTCCAGTTGGACCAGTTAGACCAATTGGACCAGACGGACCCGTTTGTCCAATTTGTCCAGTTTCACCACTAGGCCCAAAATCACCACTAGGTCCAGTTGAACCAGTTGGTCCCATTGAGCCAATTGGACCAGTATATCCAATTTCTCCAGTATATCCTATAATTCCCGTTTCACCAGTTGGACCAGTTTGACCTGTTGGACCCGTTTGACCGATTTCACCAGTTTCACCAGTTGGTCCGGTTTCACCAGTTGGTCCGGTTTCACCGGTTGGTCCAGTTTGACCGGTTGGTCCAGTTGTGCCTGTAAAGCCAGTCGGTCCGGTTTGACCAGTTGGTCCAGTAGGTCCCGTAAAGCCAGTCAGTCCAGTTGGGCCTGTTTGGCCGGTTGGTCCAGTTTGACCTGCTTCGCCAGTTTGGCCCATTTCGCCAGTTTCACCAGTTTCACCGGCTGAACCAGTTTCACCAGTTGGTCCAGTCGGTCCGGTTTGGCCGGTTGAACCCATTTGACCAGTAAGTCCAGTTTGGCCAGTAGGTCCAGTTGGTCCAGTTGGCCCAGTTTGGCCAGTTTCGCCAGTTTGACCGGTTGAGCCAGTTATTCCTGTTGGACCAGTTGAACCTGTTTGTCCAATTGGACCCGTTTGTCCCGTTGGACCAGTTTGTCCAGTTGAACCCGTTTGTCCAGTTGAACCCGTTTGTCCAGTTGGTCCAGTTGGACCCGTTTCGCCCGTTGAACCGTCTGAACCAGTTGAACCATCTGCACCAGTTGAACCATCTGCACCAGTTGAACCAGTTGGTCCAGTTGGTCCACTAGGTCCCGTTGGTCCACTAGGTCCAGTGGGACCGGTTGACCCCGTTGGTCCAGTTTCGCCAGTTTCGCCGGTTTGGCCAGTTGGTCCAGTTTCGCCGGTTGGTCCAGTTGGTCCAGTTTGTCCAGTTTCGCCGGTTGGTCCAGTTTCGCCGGTTGGTCCAGTTTCGCCGGTTGGTCCAGTTGGTCCAGTTGGTCCAGTTTGTCCGGTTGGTCCGGTTGGTCCCATTTGGCCAGTTTGGCCAGTCGGTCCAGTTTGGCCAGTATCACCGGTTTCGCCCGTTTGGCCCGTATCACCTGTAGGTCCGGTTGAGCCGGTTGAGCCGGTTGAACCGGTATCACCAGTAGGTCCTGTTTCACCGGTTGAACCAGTATCGCCCGTAGGTCCAGTTGAGCCGGTTGGTCCGGTTTGCCCAGTTGACCCAGTTGGTCCTGTTGACCCAGTTGGCCCACTGGGTCCAGTTTGCCCACTGGGTCCAGTTGAACCAGTTTCGCCGGTAGGTCCAGTTGAGCCAGTTGGGCCAGTTGAACCCGTTTGCCCCGTTGGCCCGGTTGGCCCAGTTGGCCCAGTTGGCCCAGTGGAACCAGTTTCACCAGTTTCACCAGTTTCACCCGTTGGTCCAGTTTCACCCGTTGGTCCAGTTTCACCAGTTGAACCAGTGGGTCCGGTTTGACCGGTTGGACCCGTTTCACCGGTTGAGCCAGTTGAACCGGTTGAACCAGTTGGACCCGTTTCACCCGTTTCGCCGGTTGACCCGGTTTGACCAGTTGCACCAGTTTGACCGGTTGCTCCAGTTTGACCAGTTGGTCCATCTTGGCCGGTTTGGCCCGTAGGTCCAGTATTTCCTGTATTTCCAATAGGTCCGGTTATAATTACCATTATTTTATTATTATATTGTATTATATTTGCTATATATAAGTTTTTACATTTATTGTTTTCAAAATTTATTGGATATATCAGAAATTACACGAAATATACCATTAATTGTATATATAATACCGACATGTTGGACTATAACTTGGGCAGATACATCAATTACCGGCGGTGTTCCACCAAGAAATAATGGAATATATTCCGTTCCATTTATTAAAATCAAATTACCATATGTTTTATTCGCCGAACTAGTATAATCAATAACCAAATTAATATCACATTCTTGGTAATTTGAATTGATGGGAATATTTGATATATTTATATTAAAATTGGAATTGGGTGGATTTGTGATATAATAATAAGATGCCGGGTCATTTACAAAGTCAATAATAATAATATTATTTGATATATCGGGATTTGTATAAAGAGCATCGGCAGAATTATTCACATATATTGTATTACTTATACAACTATTACCAAGAATGTCCAATGTATATGCAGGCGTAATCGTATTTAATCCAATATTTCCCGAAATCACCATATCACCACTTATATCTAAAGTTGTTGATGTCGTCGCTAAACCAACAGCCATTTGATTTGAAATGTGTATATTACTAGTTACAGTTGTATTTTCACAAAATAATGATTTTGATGTAAAATGACCACTTATATCTAATGAATATGCGGGGCTATTTTGACCAATACCAATATTATTATTCAAATAATATATATTATTGGTCAAAATAGTCCACTTGTCCAATTCAATACTACCTGTATGTCCATATATTCCCGTATCACCTGTTGAACCCATTAGTCCAGTTTCACCGGTCGGTCCCGTTTGTCCGGTTGGTCCAGTTTGACCGGTTTGGCCGGTTGGTCCCGTTGGTCCAGTTTGGCCAGTTGGTCCGCTCTCGCCCATTAAACCGGTTGAGCCGATTAGTCCAGTTGGTCCGGTTGAGCCAGTTGGCCCTGTTGAGCCAGTTGGACCGGTTGAACCGCTGTAGCCAGTTGGACCGACTAGACCAATTGGACCACTAAGTCCAGTTGAACCCGTTTGTCCCGTTTGTCCCGTTTGTCCCATTTGTCCAGTTTGTCCCGTTTGTCCAGTTGAACCTATAGGACCAGATGGACCTGATGGACCAGTATCGCCATTAAAACCAGTTGGTCCTGTAATACCAGTATCACCGGTAAGACCAGTTGGTCCTGTTTGTCCTATGGGTCCTGTTTGTCCGGTTTGACCTGTTTGACCTATTTGACCTGTTTGACCTGTTTGACCTGTTTGATTAGTTGGTCCAGTTTGTCCCGTTTCGCCGGTTTGTCCAGTTTGACCAGTCGGACCAGTTTGTCCAATAAGACCAGTTTGACCAGTTTGACCAGTTTGTCCAGTTTGACCAGTTTGTCCAATTTGTCCAGTAAGACCAGTAAGACCAGTTTGGCCCATTTGACCAGTTTGACCAGTTTGACCAGTTTGACCAGTTATGCCTATTTGGCCAGTGGGTCCAGTTACGCCGGTTATACCTGTTATGCCGCTTTGACCAGTTGGTCCAGTTGGTCCCATTTGTCCAGTTGCACCCGTATTACCAGTTTGACCAGTTTGTCCAATTGGTCCAGTTTGACCCGTTTGTCCAGTAAGACCAGTTTGACCGGTAGGACTGGTAGGACCAGTTGTTCCAGTTGCACCAGTTGTTCCGGTTGTACCAGTAGGACCCATTAAGCCCGTATCACCAGAATCGCCGGTTTGACCTATTATACCGGTGCATCCAGTATCACCCGACAAACCAATATCACCAGTCGGTCCAGTAAATCCAGTATGACCCGTAAATCCAGTATGACCCGTCGGTCCGGTTGAACCGACCAGACCCGTCGGCCCAGTTGAACCGACCAGACCCGTTGGTCCAACCAACCCGCTTGGACCGACCAGCCCCGCTAGTCCCGTATCGCCAGAATCACCTGAACACCCCGTATCGCCAGTATCACCTGAATAACCCGTATAGCCAGTATCTCCGCCAAGACCAGTGGGTCCCATTGGTCCCGTATCACCAGTAGAACCGATGTAACCTGTATCACCGCTATTACCCGTATAACCTGTATCACCGACCAGTCCAGTATTACCAGTAGGTCCAGTATCACCCGTTTGCCCAGTTTGACCAGTTGGACCAGTTTGACCCGTTTGACCTGTTTGACCAGTAAGTCCAGTTTGGCCGATTTGACCAGTTGGTCCACTACAGCCGGTAAATCCAATATCTCCCGAACAACCGGTTTCTCCTGACCAACCAGTAAATCCGGTATCGCCAGCAAATCCGGTATCGCCAGTAAATCCGGTATCGCCAGTAAATCCGGTATCGCCAGTAAATCCGGTATCTCCGGCAAAGCCAATATCTCCGGCAAAGCCAATATCTCCGGTAAAGCCAGTATCGCCAGCAAAGCCAGTATCTCCGGTAAAGCCAGTATCTCCGGCAAAGCCAGTATCGCCGGTTTCACCTATCGGTCCCGTTTCGCCAGTTGGTCCAGTTTGGCCGGTTGGTCCAGTATCGCCGAACCAACCAGTTTGACCCATAAAGCCTGTGATACCCGTTTGGCCCGTTGGTCCAGTTGGCCCTGTTGGTCCAGTTAGTCCAGTTGGTCCTGTTGGTCCGGTAGTCCCAGTATCTCCCGTGTCTCCAGTATCACTTGTTGGTCCGATATCACCAGTATTACCTATATCACCAGTTAGTCCAGTTAGTCCGGTTGGTCCGGTTTGTCCGGTTGGTCCAGTAATGCCGGTAAGACCAGTAGAGCCTAACACAATTTGTCCCATTTCACCAGACCAACCAGTATCACCCGACCAACCGGTCGGACCAGTTGAACCGGTAGGGCCGGTTGAACCGGTAGTACCACTTGAACCAGTTGAGCCAGTTGAGCCAGTTGGGTCACTTGAACCAGTTGGGCCAGTTGAGCCAGTTGGACCACTTAATCCAGTTGAACCAGTTGAACCAGTTGAACCCATTGAGCCAGTAATACCTGTATATCCTATACTGGCTAGACCAGTTATACCGGTAAATCCGGTTGAACCCAGCGGACCGGTTACGCCGTTTAGACCCGTCGGTCCTTGTAAGCCCTGTATATTTGTAGTAGGTATATCAATCGTGCTAATAGTCACTGCATTATTCAAATTTATGGTAATCGTCGTATTAGAAGATATATATTGATTATATGCACGAGGGGATACAATAGCCACTTTTTCATTCGGTTTCAAATATATGCGATTAGGAACGACTGTCCATCCATATCCCGAATTGGAAGCCAAGCCATAAACATTTCCAAAGATTTGATTCGCATTTGTCGTATTATACCAAGATGCCGACGTTCCTTGCCCAAATACATTATATGTGATTACATTACCAGTTCCAGAAGAACCCGACCCACCGCCCAATAATAATATTTGTCCATTCCAACAAGAAGAATACACATTCCCGCCAAGATTGTGCGAAATGGCCGACCCATTATATGATATATCAAAATTCAAGGTTGTATTACTCGCATTATTATTCATATAACATACATTTCCTTGTAATGGTGTCGCCACATAATTCTGTCCATCAAAACACGAACTAGTTATAGGTTGATTCATTGAGCCATACATGGTTGTATTTATATATGTATTTCCCAAGACCATGCAATTTCCCAATAAATTACTAGATAAATCGGCGATTTGATATACACATTGTTTTGTCCCAGAAAAGTTCAATAAATTAGTTTGATATAATATACTATTCTTGGTAATCATCGGTTTTAAATAGGGACTTATGGTCCGCGAATTCGGATTCTCAGTATAAAGGTCAAATTCAGCCAAGGCGGCATAAGTCGCCGTTCCACCCCCGAATATTGTATTAATAACTAGACGATAATATGTATATACCGTTGTATTATTATATACATTTCTTGGTAAAACTAAGTAAGGATATTTCCAAGAATTGTTGGGAGGAGATAACGGATTATTAAATGAGAAAGAATCTACAGAAGTCCAAGACGTCCCCCCATTATTTGAACCCAAAAGAGTCCAAGAACTCGGCAAATCAGCGTTACTCGCATCCACTGAAAATACCAAATAATAATATACGACGGGTTGATTCAGGGCCGTATTTCGCACCTGTATCCACTCTCCGGATGCAGTCAATGATGTATTATATATGGTTGTATTTGCACCGGCATATGCACCCGTGCTCACATTATAAGTAGATGTCGCCGAAAACCACTGCGTCATGCTGGAATTAAAACTATTATCAAATGCTCGGTATGATTCATATCCGGTTTGTTGAGAAGATGATGAAATGGTGATACCGGCTGTGGGCGTAGCCGATGTTTGATACCCAGTTGACCAAAAAATACTGGATGCGTCGGTAATGACCAAGTTTTGCGGACTCGTTTGTGACCAAGAATTCGCCGTAAGACTCGTGGAAATGGCGGTCGTATTTGTGCCTGAACCATATGCAATCCATACTTTACCGGTCCATGCAATACCACTAGCTTGGACTGTGAATATAGATGCGCTGGATGTTTGTGCAACCCATGTGAAGCCGTCAATACTTGTCGCAATGGGGGCATATGCACTGATACCTACGGCAACGAAAACCGAACCATTCCATGCGATATCCAAGCCTTCACTCATCGTTTGGTCACCGGACCCCGTCCACGTAATCCCGTCATAACTCGTCGCAGTCCAATTAGTGCCTGTGCCTACACCAACCCATAAAATCCCGTTCCACACAGCTTTATTTCCGCGAATGGAAAACACGGATTTTCCCAAGCCGTTCCACAAAATACCGTCGACTGAATATGCGATTGTATTATTGGACCCATCTCCCAAGGCAATAGTTAATGGTTTTATTTGGGCCGAACCTTGGTCGGGATTATTCCATGCGAAATTATTTATAGTAGACAATCCTGATATTGTAGTTCCACTAGTTGACCAAGATTGTGCATCGGGACTTTGAATTACGGCATTTCCACCGACTAAATAATATGACCCATTATAGATAGATGCATTACTACTTGTAATTGTAGATAATGAAGTATTTGTAATTGTATTGTAATTATTATTTATAGTAGTTAAAACACTGGGTGTATAAGACATTTTATAATAATATTTTGGTTATATACTAGTAAGATATAACTAAAATTTTTCGCGAATAATAACACACATTATATTAAATTATTGCAGATATCACTGACGTTTTGTGCAGTTAATACCTTATTATAGACACGGAAATCGTCAAAATAAGTTCCTACAGAACCAGAGGTATCTCCTGGCCCTGAAGACCCTATAGAAAATATAGGTCTACTTGCATTAAATGTCCATGTTTGACTTGATGCATTTGTAGTGTATCTTAATTGACCATTTATATATGTAGTCCAGGTGGGCGATGACCCGCTAACGCAAAATGCTAAATGATACCATGTATTAAGTGTAGTAAATGGACCTTGGCCATTTGTTGTAGATGATATAGCTACATTTGAGCCGGAATTTGTTGACCCATATAAGAAAATGTTTGAAACGGTGCTTGCTGATAATGTTCCATTAAAATTCCAATAAAAAATAAGTTGATTTGCATTATTTGTATCTGTTGATATATTAAAAAACATATTATTACCGGCTTGAGCTGCCGCTGTAGGATACCACCAAAATGCGATAGAAAATGCAGCGGCGGTTAGCCCAGTGAATCCATTTTTAACATATATATTATTTGTTTGAGATGCACCCATTGTTTGCAAATAATAAGACCCGGTTCCATATTTATAAATGGTATTGCTTATATTTAATATTTGAGCAGATGCATCATATGTATTTTTACCATATCCCGAATTATATGTAGTATTACCATTTGTATCCGCAGTATTGAACCTAAAAAAGTATAGTAATGTCGGGTCTGTTGTTGTCGGACCAACATAAATAGGAATATTATAATTGTATATCCCCACATTTGTCTGTGTTCCCACATAAAAGTTATTAATATTTGTCGCAATAGTTGATTTATATGTAGGAAACCACGTTTTCCCATCCAAACTAGTCGCAATATTGGCTGAACCATCGGCTAGAGATGAAGACCCCACGGCCGTCCAAAAATTACCATTCCAACCGACTTTGATTCCCGAAACATCAAATAAATTGGTTTGATTTGGTATAGACCAAGATTGTCCATTTACACTGTATGCGATTGATGCATTACCGCTAATAGGCACACCCACTGAAACGAATATCTGCCCGGACCATTGCACATCATTGCCTCGGGTAAATGCGGGGGCACCTAGACCCGTCCAATAAACCCCGTCATAACTATATGCATGTGTATTTTTACCTTGGCCAACTGCTACCCACAAAGCCAATTCTTTGGCCCATGTTATACCATAAGCCGCCGTTGTGAAAATGAATGACCCGCGACCTGTCCATACATTACCATCCGGACTCGTCGCAATCGTATTCCCGCCTTGGCCAACTGCGACCCATATTTTCCCATTCCAACAAGCGGCATTAGCACTCGTCGTAAAAACCACATTGGAATTCCCCGAAGGTGTCCATGTTACACCCGAATCCAAACTATATGCAATCTTGGTAGAATCCGCCGAAACCCCGCCTAAAGCCAGTGTGGTATTTCTTGGGAAAGTGATGGTATTCGGCTTTTCTATATTGACTTCTAAATCATACAAAGTATTAGTGTTTAAATTCGCCGCAATCGGCGCAAACGCCAAGCCATCTTTGCTTTTAACCATTGTATTTGTGCTAGAAGTCGCGATATTACCAAGAATTTCGTAATTGGAACCCGTCCATTTCACATTATACGGATTCGCAACCGACATGCTATTTGAAATATTAATATTACCACTTGACCAAGAATTCCCGTTATAACTATATGTATAATTATTGCCTCCGATTCCACGCGGGATTTCATTGCGATTTGATAGAACCATTATTTTTCCATTCCAATCTAATGATAATGCTTTATCATATGTATAACTCATTTTCTATATATTACCGTGATTATTTTACTTATACAATACTAATACAAGTAAAATGAAATTGTAACCGAATTGTGAATTACATAATCACACAATGGAATATTAATATAAAAATGCGCGGTTTTGCGTCCAGGTTATACCATCGGTACTCGTAGATATCACATTTCCATTCGTATTTGCCCCAGTTGCGACAAAGATTTGTCCGGACCATATAATATCCATGCATCCACCCGGTGCATTGAAAAGCGTCGCTGACCCGGTTACACCGGTCCACGTAATACCATCATATGAATAAGCGAGGGTATAAGCCGCTCCATTTCCACCAATTACCCATAAATTCCCCGACCAAACCACTTTACCGATTTGTATTGAACTCGCGTTATTGATGAGTGCCGTGCCTGTCGTGCTCTGTATCCAATTAATGGAATCATAACTATAAAAGACGCCACCGATGCCGATGCCGACATATAGCTGCCCATTATATCCTATAGAGGAAAGCGTCGCATTGGCTACATTAACGGTATTATAGGATACGCCATCATAGGAATACAAAATATCGTTGGTATTATTACGGGTAGTAATCCATTTAATACCATCCCAATAAATGCGGCAAGGAACGGAAGCCGAGGTATTTATCAATGCTGACCAATTCGTCAAATTCTTGGAAATCATGGTTCCGTAATTGCCTTGTATTGAGTTCCCGCCAATCGCCATGTAAGTCGGTTCAACCGCTTTACCAAAGGTATATGATATTGTATTGCTGGTATAACCTATCGTGGATGCAAATATTTGATTCGGTGCATCGCTAATATACATGGGAACATTGATATTTTTGGTGAAAACTTGGCGAGTTGTGCTCATTTCATCGGAAATTGTATATGTTATAGGAGGCATATTCAAAAACGACCCGGCGGGACCGGTTGGTCCCGTTGGACCCGTAACAGAGCCGGTAGGACCCGTTGCACCAGTAGATAATGCCCCTGTTGGCCCAGTTTGACCTGTTATGGATGCGGGACCAGTTGGTCCCGTGGGTCCGGTGCTAGATGTGGGTCCGGTTCGTCCAGTGAAAGACCCCGAAGGACCCGATGGTCCCGTTCCCCAATAAATATAACCGTTTGTATTAGGTTTGTTTATATAAAGATTGGATACATCGGTTTGAGTCAATGTGCGATTATATACGCGGAAATCGTCCACATTTCCGCTCAAATCTTGGTCTATGCTCGGATTTTCGCTACGACCTATATAATTGATTGTGCGACTGATTACTGTGGGATATGCGCCTGTGCCTGAATATACGGGCGAAGTATTCACATAAACAGTATAATTTCCATTCGCGAGATACGTGCCTACGATTTGTCGCCAAGTGCCGTCATTGACTACCGACGTAGTATTATTCAAATAACCGGTTGCGGGGTTAACAGTCATATTAATCACATTGGTTGCACCCGAATTGCCTAATGAGAATATGTGGGGGTTTCCTATATATCCATATAAGTTGAATTGACTAAGGGATGCGACGCCGACCGAAGACCCGAATGTCGCATTGATAA